>ULWV01067378.1_pt1 | contig 51362 bp, 47 predicted proteins | sample 1960651 | NCBI WGS metagenome assembly ULWV01 (sample SAMEA4835820, study PRJEB28245) | human gut metagenome | biome: gut microbiome; material: fecal sample | place: Denmark | collected 2008
CTCTCTGCCGTTGTCCGCCTGAGAGCTGATTCGGATATCTCTTCTCCATCCCCGAAAGCCCCGTCAGCTCCAGAAGCTCTATAACTCTCTTCTTGATCTCCTTCTTTGGAACCTTCATGAGTTCAAGTCCAAATGCCACATTGTCAAATACCGTCATGTAACGGAACAGTGCATAATTCTGAAATACAAATCCTATTCCTCTCTTCGCAGCCGGTATATCATTTACACGTCTGCCGTCTATGTATATGTCACCGGAATTTGGATTTTCAAGTCCGGCTATCATTCGGAGAAGTGTCGTCTTTCCGCTTCCCGACGGTCCCAGAAGCGCCACCAGCTTACCCTTCTCCACACCGAAGCTGACATTGTTGGACGCCAGGAAGTCTCCATATTTTTTATATATATTTTTCATCTCAACGTACATGTCGTCAGCCTCCTTATTGTTCTCTTTTTCTGTCGCATTTAATCTAAATCTCGAAACTCATGCAAGTCATACCATATGCAGACTATCTCACTTAACACTTCTCGAATGTCGCCCTCGCCTCCGCTCAGCGGCAAGTCGCTTTTCGCATGAGAGTTATGAGCTTCTTTCATAACCGCCCTTTCTTTTTGCTCTATACTCAAGCAAATTTCTCAGGAACAATATGATAACCGCTATGATCACCAGTATGGATGATACTGCAAATGCCGCTGTGATGGATTCCTCCGTTCCCGACATGTACAGCGCATCAATCTCAAGTGGAAGTGTAAATGTTCCGCCCCTTGTCTTGGACAGTGCATTTACCGCACCGAACTCGCCGAGTGCTCTGGCGGTACAGAGGATGATTCCGTATATGAGTCCCCATTTCATCTGGGGAAGTGTTATCCTTCTGAATATCGTGAAACCCTTCGCCCCCATGAGCGCCGCTGCCTCCTCCTCATCCTTGCCCTGTGCGTTCAGCACCGGGATAAGCTCCCTCGACACAAATGGGAATGTCACAAATATGGTAGCAAGCACAACGCCCGGAACTGCAAATGTTATCCTGATATTTGTTCCCAGCATATCGTTGATCCATCTGATCGCCGGATACGTCCATCCGAGTCTTCCAAATGTCATGAGGTAGGCAAGTCCTACGATGACCGGTGATATGGAAAACGGAATGTCTATCAATGTCGCCAGCACCTGCTTGCCTTTGAAGGAGAACTTCGTCAGCAGCCATGCCGCACATATTCCGAAAAATGTGTTTACCACCACAGCTATGACTGTGGCAATAAGTGTGACTCCAAGCGCGCTTATCACGTACTCTGTCGTGATGGACTGCAGGTAGAACTTAAAGCCCTCCTTCAGCGCACTTGCTATCACCGATATAAGTGGAACCACCAGCATGAGCACTATAAAAAGCACCGTCACGGTTATCAGTATTATCTTTGTCCTGCGCTTGCCGCGCTGCAGCTTTTCCTGTTCGCTCATCGTGGCTCCTCCTTTCGTTTGTGCATTTGCGCATCAATGATTGTCATAACTTATTATAGGTTTATAGTAGATTTGTCCTTCTCGACTGCCTCAGCTGTACTATGTTGATCGCAAATAACAGTACAAATGATATTACCAGCATCACCAGTGCTATCGCTGTTGCGCTGGCATAGTCTATATAGCTAAGTTTCTGCATGATCACGTATGATATGACCTGCGTCTGCTCCTTTGCGCTGTTGCCTGATATGTAGATGACACTGCCGTACTCTCCAATCCCTCTGGCAAATGCCAGGCCAAATCCTGTAAGCAGCGCCGGTCTGAGCTCCGGAAGAATAACCTTGAAAAATGTCCTTCTCGGTGTGGCCCCCAGCATGTATGCCGCCTCCTCGTACTGGTTGTCCATCTTCTCAAGTATCGGCTGCACCGCCCTTATGACAAATGGTATTCCCACAAATACAAGGGCGATGGTAAGTCCGATCTTTGTGTATGCAACATCTATTCCAAGAACCGCAAGCGGCTTTCCAAGGCATCCATCCTCACAGTACAGTCTCGACAGCGTGATACCCGCAACCGCCGTTGGCAGACAGAATGGAAGTTCTATGAATCCGTCCAGTATCTTCTTGCCGGGGAAATCGTACTTTACCAGTGTCCACGCTATTATCAGACCAAACACCGTGTTGACTACCGCCGCTATAAATGAACAGCCTATGCTGGTCTTGAATGCATTCAGCACGTTCTTCTTCAAAAGCAAATGCCAGAACTCACTAGGCGAGAGCTTAAGCGATGACACCAGCACTGATGCCAGCGGGATCAGAACTATCAGCGACAGCATTGCAATTACTATTCCTAGTGTCAAATGATATCCCGGGATAACTCTGGTCTTTTTTGCATTATTCAGTTTGTCCTTCTTGCCATTTTCCTCTGCTGCCATTTTGTCTTCCAATCCATTTCATATATTATCTAACTGTTGATCCATCATCGAAGAATACTAAGCTGCACGTCCATGTTTCAGTTGATTTTCTCCGATCTTCATTATCTAATAATCGTAAATCTCATCAAACTTTGCTCCGTCGCCGAAGAAATCCTCATAGGCTTTGTCCCATCCTCCGAAATCATCTATGGTCCACAGCTTGATGTCCAGATCAAACTCATCCGCATACTCTGCGAGTATCTTCTCATTTGTCGGGCGATAGCCGCTCTCAGCCTCAAGCCTCTGGGCTTCATCGCTGTACAGGTACTTCAGATACTCTGTGCTGACCTCCTTTGTTCCATTGTGCTTTGCGTTGTCATCGACAACCGCCACACTCGGCTGAGCAAGTATACTCACGGATGGATTGATAATCTCGTAATCCTCCGGATATTCCTTCAGTGTCGCTATCGCCTCATTCTCCCAGGCTATCAGCACATCACCCTTGCCATTCTCCACAAATGTGGTGGTTGAACCTCTGGCTCCTGAATCCATGACCGACACATTCTGATAAAGCTTCTTCATGAACTGCCATATATCATTTTCATCACTATACGTCTCCCTCGCATATGCAAGAGCCGCAAGGAAATTCCAGCAGGCACCACCGCTGCTCTTCGGATCAGGTGTTATGACTTCCACATCGTCCTTCACCAGATCGTTCCAATCCTGTATGTTCTTGTCATTTCCCTTTCTAACCAAGAACACTATCGTGGATGTATACGGCGCCGAATCCTTGTCAAATTCATCTATCCAGCCCTTATCTATCAGACCATTTGCCGATATGAGGTCAATGTCATGCTCAAGTGCCAGTGTGACAACATCTGCATTACAGCCCTCCACCACCGACCTCGCCTGTGAACCGGAGCCTCCATGAGACTGGATGACCTTGATGTCCTGTCCGTACTGCTCTTTGTAATACTGTTCGAACATGTCATTGTATCGCTCATACAGCTCCCTCGTCGGGTCATACGAAACATTTGTAATTGTGATAACATCGTCCTTCTTCCCGCCACAGCCGGCCGCGCCTATCGCCAGCACCGCCGCCATGGACAGAAGCAATACTCTTTTCCCAAGTCTCATATTTTTCTCCTAATTACAGGTTAAACAGTGATGTTGAGAGGTATCTCTCTCCTGTATCCGGGAAAAGAACCACAATAGTCTTGCCCTCGTACTCAGGTCTCTTTGCAAGCTCAGTTGCCGCATAGAGTGCAGCACCTGCAGATATTCCAACCAGCACACCGTCTGTCTTTGCTATTTTTCTTGATGTGTCAAATGCATCATCGTTCTGGATCCTGATGATCTCATCCACGATGCTCAGATCCATAACGCCAGGTACGAATCCTGCTCCGATTCCCTGAATCTTGTGTGGGCCAGGTGCACCGCCTGAGAGAACAGGTGAATCAGCAGGCTCAACTGCTATCAGCCTGACATTCGGGTTGTGCTCCTTAAGTCCGCTTCCTGTTCCTGTGGCTGTTCCGCCTGTTCCTACTGCTGATACAAATGCATCAACCTTTCCGTCTGTATCTCTCCAGATCTCCTCTGCTGTTGTCTTCTTGTGGATAGCAGGATTTGCCTTGTTCTCAAACTGCTGTGGGATGAATGCATTTCCATACTGCTCCTTGAGCTCATTTGCCTTGGCGATGGCTCCCTTCATTCCTTCTCTTCCAGGTGTTAATACGATCTCAGCACCGAGAGCTGAAACAATCTTTCTACGCTCAACACTCATGGTATCCGGCATTGTAAGTATCAGGTGAAGGCCCTTTGCCGCTGATACAAATGCAAGTCCGATTCCTGTATTTCCTGATGTAGGCTCAATGATGACTGTCTCCTGGTTGATGAGACCATCCTTGATTCCCTGCTCGATCATGGCTGCTGCCACACGATCCTTTACTGAGCCAAGTGGGTTGAAATACTCAAGCTTTGCAACGATGTGTGCCTTGAGTCCAAGCTCCTTCTCATAATTTGTGAGCTCCAGAAGTGGAGTATTTCCTATAAGTTCTGTTAACTGTGATGCTATCTTTGCCATGGTTCTTGTTTCCTTTCTTTTCTTTTTTTACTTTTTCAAGTCGCTATGTTATTTCTTGACTCTCAACCATCTTTATATACTGTGCATTATTTTCTATATAATTCTTTTCAGTCTAAGGTCTGAGGTTTTCAATTCATGATTTTCTCATTTTTTGTCTTCAATCTGCTTTTAACAGGCCATCTGATAAATCTTTTCCTCTATTGCTCCTGCCAGTGCTGCATGGCCCTCAGGATTCATGTGTTCCTGATCTGCCTCGCTGCTGTCCGCCACGGATGATGCCGCCAGGAATTCCACACCAAACTCATCGGCTATATTCCTGTACACATCTGTGAGTTTTCTTGACACCTCAACGGATTCCGGTGAGAACTCAGGATCAAATTCATCCTTCCACACCTGCTCGCCCAAATGTATCGGCGATACGAGAAGTATCCTGCTGTCCGCTGAATACTGTTTTGCCTGAATGAGCAGTCTCCGTATTCCCTTGCCTATCACATCCGGTGATGCCGAGAACACCGTCTTACAGTCATTTGTTCCAAGCATGATTACTATATTCTCCGGTTTGTGTGTCTCCAGCAGAGTTGGGAACAGCGACACGCCCTTTCTTCCCTGTCTCAGTGGATCCTCGAACACTGTTGTTCTTCCACAGAGGCCTTCCTCTATGATCCTTATATCTTTATTTGCCAGCTTCTGCTGCAATATACTGGTCCATCTGATTCCCCAGGGAAATCTCTCCCCATTCTCAGGATTGTATCCCCATGTATTGGAATCTCCAAAGCACAACACCTGTTGCATCTGTCCACCTCCCGTCTATTGAACCTCGCTCTGTTCAATGAATTTCATCGTCAATCCACATATATCCTATCTGATATGTAGTAATTATCTATCAACATGTTGGAGTATACAACTTATTTCCTACTATGTCAATAGGGATTATGTGCTTTTATCGTTTAAAAAAAGAGTGAAGATGTAAAAAATATCATCTCCACTCCTTTATAAAGCACATATCCAGCCGTTAATCCTCTGCATTAGGATCACAATCTCTTACATACACATCAACCGAACTACCGCTTACTTTTATGTAATATGACTTTCCAGCTTCACAGTTATAGCTCATGTAAAAATCTTTTTTATTTGTTGTCTTGCTATGCTCTGCATCGTCCACTTCCATGAGCAAATTTTTGTTCTCATCATATAAGTATCCCTTTGGATCACCGTATGAAACAGAATAAAAATAATATGTTCCTGTTTTCTTTGGCACATACCTGTAATACATTCCAACTTCTGCATATACATCGTTAAAATTGCCAAAGTCAATAGCAAATTCATTCACATCCGCAGTTAATGTGGTCGTCTTGCCGGTCACCTTTGCAGATATCACGCCACGCTTGCCTGAACCTTCCGCTACAAGCTCATATGTTCCAGGAACAAGATACACATATCCGTTTGATCCACAATTTTGACCATATTCATCTGTCCATTTTCCAATATCATCCACTGAACACTTATCATTGTTAGATTTGACTGCAATCTTTATTACATCCGCCACAAAATCCACATTGTTCCTTCCACTGCCAAATGTACGATTGCCGATGTATGTCACATCGCCCCCTATCTTGATCCTCACTTCATATGTCCCCGGAATAATTGACAATATATACATTCCATTCCTGTCTACCGTAGCAAAATCACTCGCAAGTTCATACAGACTCGAAGTATCCTTGTTATAAAGAATTACATTTGCTCCAGTCAGCATATTGCCATTTCTATCTCTGACATATCCAGTAAGGGCCGCGCCCCTTGTAATATTGATAACACAAGCAACTGTGGTACTTATGTTTTCATCGTTGGCATCCGTTATTTTTACCTTGAGGTTATACGTACCCTCTTTTTCTATTTTACCAGTTATTTTTCCATTGGAATCAACGCTAAGATTATAACTTTCCCCAACAAAGCTGTAAGTATAACTGCCTGAACCTCCTGCCACAGATGCAATCCTGTTGCTGATCGAACAGTTCAGACTGGTAGAGCCCATAATTTTATATACAGGCTCATAATTACCTGCAATCACTGACGAGCTGTATATATTCCATGAGATTTTATAATTATCCACATTTCCAAGTTCATCAACCACTTTAACCGTTGTCACAGTTGTTCCCGTCCTGGTCGGCTTTCCACTGAAATAGACCTCATTGGCATCCCCGGGATTTACCTTGTACTTTATACCAGCAGGCAATCCTGTCACCGTGAACGAACCTATACCTGCAATGCCCAAATAGCCATTCACATTCAGTGTATAACCCACCTCTACATTCTGTTCGCACTTATAGGATTTATAAATCGTATTATTCTGCACATTTCCAGAATAATACGTCTCAATTTTAGAATTGCCAGTACCCATAAGTCCTTTTATATAAATGCAGATTCTCGCACTGCTTGATAGCTTATATCCTCTTTTCAGCGCAATTGTATAAATCTTGTTGTCTTTTGTTGTAACACTTTCAAATGGAATATTATAATTATATTTTCCATTCAGTACCGTACTCGCCTTGATTGAAAAATTTGCAGATGTCAGTTTCTGTCCAGATGACAATGCAATTTTAACTGTACGAGGATTACTCATCACTGCTGATACAATTGTGACAGGTTTTGCGACCGTTATCTTGTATGAGGCCTTCTTACCTGTACCATCTGTGGCCTTTGCAGTTATGACTGCAGTACCTGCATTAACGGCTATCACCTTACCAGTTGCACTTACCATAGCAACTTTCTCATTCGACGAACTCCATGAACACTTCTTATTTGTCGCATCCGCCGGCTTTATCACCGGACTGAGCTGCAACGACCTACCGACATACATCTTGCCTCCTGATCTGCCAAAACTTACCGATATGACTGGTGCTTTGACAACCACCTTGCAGATTGCCTTCTTTCCGGATCCGTCGGCAGCCTCAGCAATTACCATTGCTTTCCCGCCCTTTATTGCGGTAATTCTGCCGGATGCACTTACTCTCACAGTCCTTGGATCACTGCTCTTCCATATAAGCTTCTTATCGCTTGCCTTTGATGTCTGAACTGCCGCTCTGAGCACAGCCGATTTTCCCTTTCTCAGAGTGAGTGTTCTCTTAGACAGCTTCACTCCTGTAACAGGCTGTCCAACCGTGACACTTATAACCTTCTTTACAGTTGCATTCGTCTTCAGCGATATGGTGATGTTCGCCTTGCCACTCTTTACCGCCTTGATCGTTCCCTTAGATGTCACAGTCGCTATGCGGCTGTTGCTCGTTGCAAATTTCAATTTACTTGCTGCCACATTCGTCTTCAGGGCAAATGTCTTGCCAGCCTTCAATGTGAGAGTATTCGCCGGAAGATTCGTCACCGAGATACTCTTCACTGTTGTAGTTGCCGCCTCTGCCGGTACATTGACATTCGTAAATGCCATTGCAAATGCAAGAACAACCGCAACAAAAGCCATGATTCTTCTACACTTTTTCATACATTCCCTCCTGTGTAACTTTGTTTTACATGCGCCTTTCCCTCAAGCCGTAAAATACTACATTTTAATTATAAATTAACACCAACATTTGTCAATCCGTCATAGTTCCCTATTAATTTGTATAAAAATACGAAAAGAGCAGGGGCCACGCTCCTGCTCTGAGTCATGTCCCTGCTCTTTTTCTATGCTTCACTGTCATCACACATCCTATAGCCCACTCCAAGCTCATTGATGATAAAACTCTTCTTACCCGGCTTCACTCCGAACTTCTTTCTTATATTCGCCATATTCACCTGAAGTCTCTTGGTGCTTCCCATGTCATTGTAGCCCCAGACCTCCTTGACTATGAAACTGTATGTAAGCATCTTCCCCGGATGTCTGGACAGAAGATATACTATGTTATACTCAGTCTGAGTCAGCTTGATCTCCTCATCCCCTATGAACACTCGTCTGGCCTCGTAGTCTATGAGCAGATCCCCAGTCTGGAATTTCCCTGTCGGCAGTTCACTGTCATGCGCCTGATGAAGCGCTGTGCGGAGTGCTGATCTAACCCTCGCCACCAGCTCCTCCGAACCAAATGGTTTTGTAACATAATCATTTGCACCCAGATTGAGAGCTTCCACCTTGTCCTTCTCATCAGATCTCGCCGAGAGGACTATGACCGGCGTGAAATCGGTCTTTCTTATCTCAGTGAGGAAGGCTATTCCATCCTTATCCGGGAGTCCGAGATCAAGTATCACTATGTCAGGTCTGTGGGATGCGTACATCATAAGACCGCTTCCGCAGGACGTCGCTATGATCGTCTGATAACCATTTGCCTGCATGAGAGTGTCCAGCAGGTTGTTGATATTCTGTTCATCTTCTATTATCAAGACTTTGTATTTGTTATTGCTCATCCGTAACCTCCTCTATCTTCAGTGTAAACCTGAATACTGCACCGCCTTCCGCGGAATTGTATGCACTTATATCTCCTCCATGTGCTTTTATGATGGTCGCACATACCGACAGACCTATTCCGGCATTTCTTCTCTGCCGGCAGTCCACGGACACCTCATCAGAGCTATCTCCCAAGAGGCTGCCATCAAACAGGTGTTTCAGCCTAGCCTCCGGTATTCCACCACCATCGTCCTGTATCTCAAACACAACACTGTCGCCATCGCATTTCACATTCAATGCCAGATTCTTCATTCCCTCTGCATGCTGTACTGCATTCTCAAGGATATTGATGATAACCTGTTCCATGAGAATGGCATCCATAGGTATGATGACCAGCTCGTCGGGCAGATTGACTTCCACCTCCTGATCAGGATATCTCTTTGCAAATTTGATAAGCACAGAATCTATAAGTTCATCCAGTGCTATGGGCGTCTTTATTAGTTTAATATCGCCATCCAGCCTGGTGATGGACAGCAGATTCTCAACCATACGATAAAGCCACTGGGAATCCTGTTGTATTCCCCTGAGCATCTTCTCCTTCTGCTCATCCGTAAATTCGCTGCCACTCTCTATAAGTGCCGAGCTGGCACCATAAATGGTGGTAAGTGGAGTTCGAAAATCATGCGACACTGCACGCAGCAGGTTCGCCCTCATTTTCTCCATCTCACTTTCTTTCTTGAGCATTTCCTGATACTTTATCTTGCTTGTAATACCACAGGTGATAAACGCAATGGCTATCATGATTATCCCCGATGTGATATTTTCAGGAATAAGAAAATCTATCTTGAAATACGGAAATGTAAATGCAAAATTCACTATTATCACGCTGACTACAGATGCCAGTATTCCATACACATATCCGTCAGTGAACACCGATATCAAAAATACCGAAAACACCATGACGGCCGGTATCAAGATGTCTGTAGTAAATGTTGTCTTTATTATCAGACACAATCCAACCCCTATGGCTATCATCACCAGCATCAACAACACATTTTTTATAATGTCCTTACATTTACACCCCTTATTTTTTTTGCTTTTTTGTATATTTATTTTTTTCATATGTATCAATCCCTTTTGGATTATTTTAAAGAAAGCGCCACCAGTACACCTTATGTCACAAACGACATAGATTCTACCAGCGGCGCCCGCTTTCACACATTCAAGTGAAGTATATCATGCCTATAGTTAAGATACAGATAAAGAATATCTACGATATGCGGAGCAGGCGCATTCCGATGCGCTTCGCGCAGCGCCCGCATTATCATAAGGAATCCACCCTTATGATATATTCTTCAACGCTTCTTCAAGGGTATGCCATCCGAGGACCGCACACTTTACCCTTGCCGGCATATGCGCTATATCCTTGAGCGCTGATGCCTCCTCAAGCTGGTCTATCTCCTCGTCTGTAGCCTCTCCCTGTATCATCTTCAGGAAGAGCTGCCCAAGCTTCAAGGCCTCCTCCTTGGTCTTTCCTATGATCATTCCGAGCATTATATCTGCCGACGCCTGGGATATAGCACATCCGTCTCCCACGAATGATCCATCCTCGATGACTCCGTTCTCAACCTTCAGTTTAAGCCAGATGTCATCACCGCAGTTGGGATTTACACCCTCCAGCACAACATTTGCTGCAGGAAGATCATATTTGAATTCAGGTCTCATATTGTGCTCTGTAAGGATCTCATTATAAAAATTCCTGTTCTGAATATTATTCTGCATATCCCATTCTCCTTCTCACATTTGCGACACTCTCCACAAATGCATCTACCTCTTCATCTGTATTGTAAAACATAAAGCTTGCCCTTGTCGTATTGTACACGCCAAGGTGTACAAGCAGTGGCTGTGCACAGTGATGTCCAGCCCTCACATCTATTCCATCCGCAGCCATGATCTCGCTGACATCATGCGGATGTACATTGTCTATGGTGAACGCCACTATTCCGGTGTGGTTCTCCGGCTTATCTGAACCGATGACATGCACATGAGGAAGCTTTGCAAGTCCCTCCATGGCACGGGTCGTGAGCTCCAGCTCTCTCTTTTCTATATAGTCAAATCCAACCTCTTTGATGTAGCCTATAGCAGCCGCAAGTCCCGCAGCTCCTGCCGCATTGACTGTACCAGCCTCAAACTTGTGAGGCAATTCCGCATATACCGCGCCATCCCTTGAAACTGAATCTATCATCTCTCCACCTGACATGAATGGAGGCATGGCGTCAAGCAGTTCCTGTCTTCCGTATAACACTCCTATTCCCATAGGTCCCATCAGCTTGTGGCCTGAGAATGCAAAGAAATCAGCGCCAAGCTCATGCACATCTATAGCCATATGCGGTGTACTCTGCGCGCCGTCGACAACAACAACCGCGCCAAAGCTGTGCGCCCTGTCAGCCATCTTTCTAACCGGATTCACGCATCCGAGGACATTTGACACATGTCCGACAGCAAGCAGCTTCGTGTGCTCGTTGATTCCGGAATTGATGGTCTCGTCAGTCAGCGTTCCATCCTTCTCACAGTCGAGATATCTGAGAGTTGCGCCTGTGACTCTGGCTGCCATCTGCCATGGAAGCATATTGCTGTGGTGCTCCATGATGGTGACCGCTATCTCGTCGCCGGCTTTCAGGTTGTTCAATGCATAGCTGTATGCCACAAGATTAAGGCTCTCCGTGGTGTTCCTTGTGAAGATTATTTCCTTCTCGGAATCCGCATGGATGAAATCTCTCACAACCTTTCTGGCACTCTCATAACACTCTGTCGCCTCAAGACTGAGTGGGTAGAAGCCTCTGAGCGGATTCGCATTGCTCTTCTCGTAGAACTCTCTCTCAGCGTCTATGACCACCTGTGGCTTCTGTGCTGTGGCCGCATTGTCTATATAAGCTGTATCGTTATTCCTCAATAGAGGAAAATCCTCTCTATAATTCCTGTCTGTCATATTCCATTACCTCCGCAAGCTGCTTCTCCACCAGCTTCTCTGTGTCCTCGTCCTGGATCTTGCGGTAGAGGACCTCCATCTTGCCCTTGGTCATCATGTCCTCAGCTGTCTCCATATCGATTCCCCTTGATGCGAAATAGAACAGTGTATCCTCATCAAGCTCACCGATGGTCGCTCCATGTGAGCCCTCAACATTCTCCTCTGCACAGAGGATGAGTGGTATAGTTTTGTTCACCACATCATCGCCGAGCAGCAGTACATTCTCCGTCTCAGCGCCCTTCGAATCCGATGAACCTGTCTTGAAATCTATCGAACCTCTGAATATCTTCTCAGCCGCATCCTTAAGTGTTCCATCCACCTGTATGTTGCAGTTGGTCTTCTTGCCTATATGGTTCACGACAAGATTTATATCTATAACCTGTTTTCTCTGTCCCAGGTAACCTATATCCATGTTGGTTGAAGCACGCTTACCGATAAGCTCAGTTCTCACGCCGTTGTACAGGTTGCCCTTGCCGATAAATATCTGAAGTACATCGAGCTGTCCGTTCTCCGCACACTCACTTCCCACGTCGTTGAGTATGGTAGTGTTCTCATCCTGCATAAATATCTGTACAAGACGTATGTGTGCGTCCTTCTCTATATTAAAGCGTGTTCTGAATGCCAGGCTGCCGCCCTCCGCATTCTCACCAAATGTCTCTATGACTGTCATGTCTGAACCTGCATCTGCCTGCACGTAAGCATAACCGCTGCTGCCATTTGCCCCGGTTCCATTTATCAGCACGTGCACTGTCTGCCCTTTATTGGTCTCGTCCGCAACGAGTACACTTCCTGCTGCCTGCTGTGCGAAGAGTACGTCCGCATCTCTTCCTGCACCAGTCTCTATTCCATCGAAATCAGAAGCCTGCTTATCAGCTTCCTTGCCGCCATCTATCTTCACACTGCATCCCGCCATGTCCGGATTCCAGTTAAGTGCTGTGTCGTTCATGCGAAGCCAGTACCATGTCTTTGCCGGGAGCTTGTTGATCTTCATCTCGTTATTGTTCTCCATGTCACCGCACCTCCTTAACCTATGCTGCCCTTCATCTCAAGACGGATGAGGTTGTTCATCTCAAGAGCATACTCAAGCGGCAGCTCCTTCGATACATTGTCTGCAAATCCACTGACGATACATGCTCTCGCGTCTTCTTCACTCATTCCTCTGGACATCAGGTAGAACACAGCCTCGTCACTGATGCTTCCTATCTGTGCCTCATGTCCCACATTTACCTTCTTGGTTCTGATATCCATGGCCGGTATGGTGTCCGAACGTGATATCGAATCAAGCATAAGTGACTGGCAGGAAACTGCTGCCTTGGAGTTCTCAGCCTCCTTTGTCACTACAACTGATGAACGGAATGTGCTTATACCCCCGTCCTTGGAGATAGACTTTGTGTTGATATATGAGCTTGTGTCAGGTGCCGCATGAACTACCTTCGCTCCTGTGTCAAGGTTCTGTCCCTTACCGGCAAATGTAACTCCGGTGAACTCCATCCTGGCGCCCTTGCCCTTGAGCACGCTCATCGGATAAAGGTATGACACATGTGATCCAAACGAACCCGATACCCACTCGATGGTTCCACCCTCTTCAACGCGGGCTCTCTTGGTGTTCAGGTTGTACATGTTCTTGGACCAGTTCTCTATGGTTGAATATCTGAGCTTTGCATTCTTGCCAACAAAGAGCTCAACACAGCCCGCATGAAGGTTCGCCACATTGTACTTCGGCGCTGAACAGCCCTCTATAAAGTGGAGGTCTGCCCCCTCATCGACGATGATGAGTGTATGCTCGAACTGACCTGCGCCTGCTGCGTTAAGTCTGAAGTATGACTGAAGCGGGATCTCAACCTTTACTCCAGGTGGCACATATACAAATGAACCACCTGACCACACAGCTCCGTGAAGTGCTGCAAATTTGTGATCATGTGGGGTGACAAGCTTCATGAAATGCTTCTGCACCATGTCTGCATACTCACCTGTAAGTGCACTCTCCATATCAGTGTACACAACTCCCATATCCGCAACCTCCTGACGGACATTGTGATATACGAGCTCTGAATCGTACTGTGCGCCAACTCCCGCAAGGGATTTTCTCTCAGCCTGAGGGATTCCAAGTCTCTCAAATGTATCCTTGATATCCTCAGGGACCTCATCCCAGCTGCCCTTCATCTTGGTATTTGGTCTTACGTAAGTAACTATGTTGTCAATATCCAGACCCTCGATGGATGGACCCCAGTCAGGCACCTGCATATTGTTGTATATCTGTAAAGACTCAAGTCTGAAATTCTGCATCCATGCCGGATCATGCTTCTCCTTTGAAAGCTGCTCAACTATCTCAGGTGTGAGACCAGCTTTAAGCTTATAGGCATCTTTGTCGTCATACTTGAAGTCATATATATTTCTGTCTATGTCCTCTACATATGTTTTTTCCTTCATCTTCTATATCCTTTCATACTCTGCAAATCCTGACTCGTTGATCTTATCCACAAGTGATGCGTCTCCTGTCTCTATGATCTTGCCCTCAACCATGACATGTGTGTAGTCAACGGTAAGCGACTCAAGGATCTTGGTGCTGTGTGTGATGATCAGCAGACTTCCCTTACAGTTCTTCTGGTATTCCTCGATACCAGCTGACACTGTACGTACCGCATCAACATCGAGTCCCGAATCTGTCTCATCGAGGATCGCCAGTGATGGCTTGAGCATCAGAAGCTGAAGTATCTCTGCCTTCTTCTTCTCACCACCTGAAAATCCCACATTCAGGTCTCTCTCCGCATATGAAGGATCCATCTGAAGGATCTCCATGGTTCTCTCAAGCTCCTTCTTGAAATCCCAGAGACGGATTCTCTTGCCAGTCTTCTGCTCAAGAGCATTTCTTATAAATGAGCTGAGTGTCACACCAGGCACCTCAAGAGGATTCTGGAATGAGAGGAATATTCCCGCCTTTGCACGCTCATTGACAGCCTCTTCTGTGATGTTCTTACCATCAAACCATATCTCGCCCTCTCTGACTGTATATCTAGGATTGCCCATAAGTGCATATCCAAGGGTTGACTTTCCGGTTCCATTAGGTCCCATGAGTACGTGGGTCTCACCCTTGCCGATCTCCAGGTTCACACCGTGAAGGATCTGTTTATCCTCAACATCAACATGTAAATTCTTAACTTCCAATAACTTTTTATCTGACATCAGTCTGCCTCCTTTTATATCATGCCCGGCAATTGCTTTATCACTGCTATATCCGGCGATTCAATTGTCCCGCTTTAATTATCTTTTTGCTTGTATCAAATTACTCTGCTCATTCCACATTTCTGGCTATATCCGCCAGAGTTTTGTTTTTAAAATAATCCTGTATCAGCTCAGCCAGTCCTCGCCATATCGGCAAAGTGTAACACTGCTCGGATCTGTCACAGGTCATCGTGCTGTTCTTCATACATGCCACAGGCGCAAGCCCACCTTCTGTGAGTTCAAGTATCTCCCACAATGTATATTCCTCAGGAGCCTTTTTGAGTCTGTAGCCTCCGCCATGTCCGCTGGCTGCCTCTATCAGATTTGCCTTGGACAGCATGCGCATTATGCTCTCCAGATACTTCTGGGACAATTCCTCTTTCTGAACTATTTCTTTTAACGGAATAAATCTGCCGTCGTGGTTTATGGCAAGGTCTGCCATGACCCTCAGGGCATATTCTCCCTTTGAAGAAATCACCATATCTGTAAATCCTCCTTACATATGAGTGTGACCACATTTCAGCCGCAAATACACGGTCGTTCCAGTCATCACCCTCATCCACCATTTTTTGGCGTAATAAGTCAATATCTGACTCGCAAAAATAGGATATTCCCATTTACCTACTATGTCAATAGGTTAATACACAAAAAATAATAGAAGGTGCGGCAGCCTTCCATTATTTTTAATTATTTTTCATTATTTTGTCTACTCCACGTATTTTATATGATCTCCACACATCGGTCTACTCACGATATGTTATTATCATACCGCCTTTTCCCATATAATAGCTGCACAGTCCGCTTGCAGGTACGACGCTCACATCCGTTTCGAGCCATTCAGCCTTGATAAGATGCCCCAGTTTCTCTGCGCCATCCTCATTCATGCAGTGGCTTATGACCAGCTCTCCCCCTGTAAATCCTGTCTCCCGGAGAGTGTCTATCAACTTGCCATATATCTTCTTCATACCTCTGAATTTGTGTCTGAGTTCAATTCGTCCACCAGGTGATGCCACACCTATTGCGGATATATTGAATCTATGAGCCGCATACCCCACAAGCTTATTTAGTCTGCCCGCCTTTATCAGGTTGTCCAGACTCCCCAGTGCAAACACCACCTGTATCTCCTTCGTTGCCTTGTCAGCGGCACTTACTATGGCGTCAAACGAATCCCCGTCCTCAATTCCTTCATATATGATGTTTGCCAGCTGTTCAGGAAATACTCCGGCACCGCATGTATTTATAACTGCAATATTCCTGTCCGGATCTTTCTCAAGCGCCATGTGTCTTGCAGCTATGGCACTGTTGTAACTTCCCGATAATGCAGCTGACAACGTAAATGCAATAACATTTTTCGCATCCCCCCACGCCTCAAGCCACGCATGGGGTGAAGGGCAGCTAGTTCTTCCGCCTGACCGGCAATTTGCAATATGCTCAAGCATCTTCTCTTTATCTATACCCGGTTCATCTATATAATCTGTGTTATCAACAGATATTGTAAACGGAACCTCAGCATAATCTATATCTATTCCATCCGGAACAAGCAGGCTGCAGCCGGAATCCGAAACCAGCTTCCATCTATGATCATTTTTCCTTTGCTTCCTGCCATCTTGCCCACCCACACTTTGAGACTCCGAACTAATCTCCAGTTTTATATTCGGCTCTTCATTTTGATCATGTGCGTTTCTTTTCATATCAACAACACCTCCATGCACAATATGCATCACACAGGTATTATTAGATATTTTTTCTGTATTTATACATTTTAGACATTTTCCCTGGGAGCGTAGATTTTACAAAAAGGTATGATCAAGCTGCACTCAACGCAACCGGATCATACCTTTTATTTATTATATAAATTATCAATTCTTAACCTTAACAACGTCCTTCTTCCTGTACTTCTTCACCTCGTACAGTTTCTCATCAGCCATGGTCATGGCATTCTGAAGACCTTTCTTGTTATATTCTACGATCTGGCAATTTCCAAGAGATACACTCACTTTATAAGGCTTATCACAGCGCTCATTAAACTTCTCAAATGAACTGTATACTTCCTCAGCGAATGCATCTGCAGCGTCAGAGTCCTTAAGGTCGAGTACAAGGCAGCAATACTCGTCTCCACCTATTCTGCCTACGATTCCATTATCGCCTACAGATTCTATCAGAATATCTCCTATGGTCTTGAGAGAGAAATCGCCCTCGTCATGGCCATATCTGTCATTGATGATCTTGAGACTGTTCATATCTGCGTAGAATACCGTAGCCATCCTTTTCTGCTCCTCACATTCCTTGAGCAGCTGTAATGATCTGTCAAAGAAACCTCGTCTGTTCATGATTCCTGTGAGGGGATCTTGCTTTGACAGATTGTCAAGCATAATGTTGTTCTTCTGCAGAATCGCCATACTCTCCTCAAGACGCTTCATGATCTCCTCGTTCGTCTTGAGCAGATTGATCATCTTGACAGCAGCTGAGACCTGATTTCCAAGGAATTCCCCATTCACCAGAACTCCTTCCGTGAGATCACACAGAAGAACTCCATAGAGTATTTCGTTGGAATACAGCGGCAAGAGTACATAGATTCCAGCTCCTTCCACACCGAGGCTCTCAAAATCATAGAGATTTGATGATGACACCTTCTGGTTCACAGTGATCACACTGCTTACCTTCTCTTTAAGATCCTTAGTCTTGAGATATAACTGGTCAGGCAGTTCAAATGGCTCACCGATCAGATGTATTATTGGCTCTTTATATAAGAATATGAATGCATTCTCTATGTCCAGCCAGTCCATGGTACCAAGGATCTCTCCATAACTCCTGTCATTGCCTCTGTCAAAACTCAACACCTTCTGGATAAATGTCTTCATCTTGAACTGCGTCTTATTCCGCTCTTCCCACTGCTCTGAGAGCATATGGTTCATTGAGAGATATCCCTCAATGACATTATTACTACGTTTTCTTGATCCGCCTTTTTTACAGAATGAATCTCTTCTGATAAACTCAGTAGGAAGTATCTTACTCTCAACCTGCTTGCCATCAATGAGCCTGACCATAAGATTTACAGCCTCTGAGCCAAGTTTTCCCGCGTCTGCACGCACAGTCGAAAGCGTCGGATATATCTGTGTAGCCCACTCAATATCATCGTAACCCATGACTGATATATCTCTTCCCGGCAGAATGTCCCTCGCCTTAAGTTCTTCATAAAACCCAGATGCACAGGAATCATTCACACAGAACACTCCCTGCATATCCGGATTTCTGTCCAGAATATCTCTGAAAACCTCTTTTGATTCCGATGTAAGATTGCCCTCCACATAAAGTCCCGGATCAAACTCTATTCCATGAGCCTCAAGCACCTCAATGTAGGTTCTCCTTCTCTCCTTTGCATCATAATTGGAGTCCGGACCGCCTATCATGCCTATTCTTGTATAACCAAGTTCCTCGATCATGTAATTGAGTCCTTCTATTATGCCTGCTCCATTGTCATATCTGACACAAATCTGATCCGGCTCATCTGCAGCCACTATCACGCACGGCATCTGCAGATATCTTTTCATAAATTCGCTGATACGCTCCTTGGTTGCAAAGCAGCCAATACAACTCGATGCAACAATAACGCCGTCCAGATTCTCCTTTGTAGCATAGGAAAACAGTGTCTGATACTGATATTCATAATATATATCTGACGTTTCTGGGTATTCCCGGTCAAGGAACTTACCCGGAATAACAACTATATTGACATCAAGTGTCTTTGCTCTCTCTATAACCCCATGACAGAGCAGTCTCGTAAAATCATCCGTGATTCCGCCTACCAGAACACCTATCGTCTTTCTCTTCATAACTATCCCCCTTGACATTCTCTTCCAAAGGCAGGATCTTACTTGCTGACTGTGGATGCTATGATCTCCATATCGCCCTCAAACACTGGGTTGCTGTATCCGTTTGGCAGGATAAAGTGGTCACCCTTCTTTATAGCGTTTCCATCCACTGTTCCACTTCCAGAGGTTACAGACATGATAAGGAATGGCTTGTCGCCCACATTCAGCTCTGCCTTTCCCTCAACATCCAGCTTGTATACTGTGTAATACTTACAGCTTATGAGCTCACAGAGTTCATTTGCCTTGTCTGCCTTGACTCTTATAACGCTGTCCTCAACCGGCTTTGCAGGAACTGTTATAACATCTATGCTCTGCTTTACATGCAGATCTCTCGGCTTTCCATTGCTCAGTCTGTCATAATCATAAACTCTGTATGTGATATCACTGTTCTGCTGCGTCTCGAGAAGTGTGATTCCGCCCTTGATCGCGTGTACTGTACCAGGATCTATCTGAATGAAATCCCCCTTCTTAACTGGGATTTCTCTGATAAACTCCTTCCATTTCTTACCTTCGATCATATCACATAATTCTTCTTTTGTCCTTGCATTATGACCAATTACAAGTGTTGAATCTTCCTTGCAGTCAAGAATATACCAGCACTCCATCTTGCCAAACGAGCCATTCTCATGCTCTGCCGCATATGCGTCGTCCGGATGTACCTGGATGCTCAGATCGTCCTTAGCATCGATTATCTTTATAAGCAGCGGGAATCTGACCCCGTCTATACCGCCAAACAGCTCCCTGTGGCTGTCCCAAAGACCAGAGAGCGTCTGCCCCGCAAACTCGCCATTTTTCACTGTACAATTGCCATTCTCATGTGCCGCAACTCCCCAGCACTCGCCTATATCATCGCCCTCAATATCATATCCGTATTCTTCTCTGAGCTTTGTACCGCCCCAGATATTGTGCGTAAACACGGGATTTAAAAAAAGTATTTCCTTGTTCATTGTCATTCTCCTCCTTTTGACGTACGGCAATTGAAGAATCTACGTTGTGAGATATTGTATATGCTCATGTTTGTCCCCAATCGCCTGTTCTATATAAGACGGTGAAGAAATCTTTTTTACATTGACCATGACTTCTCCACTCATCATTTCCATGATAACATCTATATTATTTACAAATCATATAACCCGTTTTTTTATCACATTCAAAATCTGTCATATGATTGCCAAAGCTCTCAGAACCAAATTCAGCCCGGCTTACTGCCAGGCTGTCATAGTCTAAAAGTTTTGGCAATCATCTGCCATTACATTTATTTTTAAGAGGGGTCCCCAAAGGCGGTGTCCGCCTTCGGGAATGAGAAAAAATTAATACAATTGCTGCGTATGAGCAGGGGCTCATAGCGATCTATAACTAACTATCTTCTACCGATCTCGGTATCAGAAGTTGTTACCACACTGTGCGACTTGATGTAATCTACGATCTCATCAAGCTTTGTGAATGCAAGGCCAACATAGCTGTCAGCTGCACCGTAGTAAATAGCAATCTTTCCAGACTCGCTGTCGTGAATAGTAGCACATGGGAAGCATACATTAGGAACAAATCCGCGCTCCTCGTACCACTCTTCTGGTGTGAGAAGGAAATTCTCACAACGATACTTAACGATTGATGGGTTGTCAATATCAAGTATTGCCCCACCGATAGAGTATACATAGCCATTACATGTTCCTGATACTCCGTGGTAGAATAACAGCCATCCTTCAGATGTCTCGATAGGAGCTGCACCACCACCGATCTTGAGTGACTCCCACCACTCGCTGCTCTTGCCCATGACATGTCTGTGCTTACCCCAGTAAACCATATCAGGACTCTCACTTACGAATATATCACCAAATGGTGTGTGTCCACTGTCACTTGGACGTGACAGCATCACGAAATTGCCGTTGATCTTTCTTGGGAAGAGAACTGCATTTCTGTTAAATGGAAGGAACGGGTTCTCGATTCTCACAAATGTCTTGAGATCCTTTGACTTTGCGATGCCTATCGCTGCACCGTAGAAATCCTGGCACCAGATTGCATAATATGTATCCTCTACCTTTACAAGTCTTGGATCATATGCGTATATAGGCATGAACTCTTCACCGTTCTCATCAACAAACTTGATCTTCTCCTCGCCGATATTCCAGTGGATAGCATCCTCGCTCTCTCCGAGGTAGATGTATGGAATTCCATTTACCTGCTCGCCTCTAAATACTCCGACAAATTTTCCCTCGAATGGAACTACCGCGCTGTTGAATATTCTTGCAACACCCTTTGCCGGGTTTCTTCCTATTATAGGATTCTCTGTATATCTCCAGATTGGAGCGTCATGATTGTCATTTGCCGGTCTGTCCTGCCATGGCACGTTTGGCACAGGCTCGCTGAACATTTTTACTTCTGACATAAGCACCTCTTTCTTCCGTCATTTAGCCGGATTCTTTACTTTATTATCACGTTATACGGCATCTTCACAGGCAAAACACATACTAACCAGCATGTTGTTTCACCTGGCAGCCCATATATTATACTGTCTTACTTGTCTGAGTTCTTAAGAAACTCAAGATTCTTTTTTATCAGCTCACATCTCTGTGCTACACACTCAACACTTCTTCCCGGATCAGAAGGTGTGTTGAATACATAATCGATGAGTCTGTCAACTGTTGTTGTTGCAACATGCATTCTTGTATCGCTTGATGCGTAGTAGATGAACACTTCGTTGTTCTCGTTTACGATGGCACCATTTGTGAATACAACGTTGGATACGTCGCCGACTCTCTCCTCACCACGAGGTCCGATGAGCATTCCTGATGGCTCAGCGATAACCTTTGAAGGATCATTGAGGTCTGTTGCAAATGCATAAAGCACGTATCTGAGACCGGCTGCTGTATTTCTCACACCATGTGCGATGTGGATCCAGCCCTTGTCTGTCTTTATAGGAGGTGCGCCTGCACCGTTCTTTGCCTCTGTTATAGTGTGGTACTTGCGAAGACTTGTCATCTTCTCCTCGTCTATAACCGCATGCTCTATATCATCACAGAGACCGAATCCGATTCCGCTGCCGCTTCCTGTCTCGATGAAATCATCCATTGGACGTGTATAGAATGCGTACTTGCCATCCACAAATTCAGGGTGAAGTACAACATTTCTCTGCTGTGGGGAACGAAGAGTCTTGAGGTTGTCAAGGCGCTCCCAGTGCTTTAAATCCTTTGTTCTCACGATACCTGCTGCTGCAACTGCTGCTGAGAGGTCATTCACGGTTGTATCCTTGCTCTCTGAACAGAAAACACCGTAGATCCATCCATCCTCGTGCTGTGTCAGTCTCATATCATATACATTTGTTTCCTCAGGACATACATCATCCAGAAGGATTGGATAATCCCAGAAACGGAATCCATCGATACCGTTGTCACTCTCAGCTACGCCGAAGAATGACTTTCTGTCATTTCCCTCTATTCTTGCGACAAGATAATACTTGCCGTTCAGGTAGATTGCACCTGAGTTCATGACAGCGTTAACTCCGAGACGCTCAATGAAGTATGGATTTGTCTCAGGGTTTAAGTCATATCTCCATGTGAGAGGTATCATCTCTCTTGTGAGTACAGGGTACTCATATCTGTCATAGATTCCATTATAGAAATCTGTCTTCTTATTCTTTCTCTCAAGAAGCTTGTTCAGTTTGTCAAGCTCTACATAATATTTCTCATTCATCATTTAGGCATTCTCCTTATAATTTGAAAGCAATTGAATGCTATTTATTTGCCGTCAGCGAGTCTGTTCATAATCTCAAGGCACATTCTGCCGTTGTGGTATGGGCACTTCCATGGCTCAACTATAGGACGTCCGACTCTTGGTGTTCCATCCGCATTCAGATCCCAGAACCACTCTGATCCCGGTCTCTTGTCTATGAAGTATTCCTTTATGTACTCCCACACCTTCTCAGCAGCCTCGTAATACTTCTTATCACCCGACTTTTGATAAGCATTTATGAATCCTACTATTGATTCTGCCTGAACCCACCATACTCTTACCGTGTATGGCACGCCTTTTTCACATTCTGTCAAAACTGAATGTCCATCGAAAGCAAGCTCATATATCTGTTCTGCAAGGACATCTGTTATCTTTGTGATCTTCTCTGTGTACTCTGCCTCTCCAAGCACCTCGGTTGCCCTGTCCAGGAGCCACGATGTCTCAATGTCATGTCCGTATGAGTACAGATCGATCAGAGTGTTATAATCCTTATCAAAGAACACTTCCTGTCTCTTGAGTTCCGGATTGTATACCTTATCGGCAAATACATCGAGCAGCCATTCCAGGCGCTCTTTAACCTCTGCATCTTTTGATACCTTATACAGTTCTGTATAGGCCTCAAGTGCATGGAGCAGTGTGTTCATGGTTCTCTCAGCAAGAACTCCATTCTCAGAAAGCTTTTCATTTGACTCCGGCTTGAAATCTCTTGTAAACGCCTCAAGATAACCGCCTTCGTCAGTACATTTCTCTTCTATTGTATGGAAGAGCTGCAGGGCCAGGTCTAAAGCTTCCGGATCACCGGAAGCTTCGTAATAGGCGGATAAGGCATATATACTAAATGCCTGGTTGTAAGTGTGTTTTGTCGTGTCCTTGGGTGAACCATCGTAATTCATGGACCAGTATATCCCGCCATATTCCCTGTCTATACAATATTTTTTCAGAAATTCATATCCATGAGCAGCCTCATCGAGAAGCTTCGGGTCCTTGAGTGTCTTGTAAGCACTCGCAAAAAACCATGTAATTCTACTGTTGAGGATGCAACCTTTCTCAGCCTTTTTATCAAGGTTAAGGTCGTAATCCATATATCCATAAAAGCCGCCGTACTCATCATCCCTCAGGGCCTCCCAGAATGGGATGATAGCATCTATTAATTCTTTTTGAATTTCATTTCTCATATTCATGAACTCTCTTCTTCTAATAAATTATTAACCCTTTACAGCACCCTGTGTAATACCACTGTAGATCTGTTTCTGACAGCAGATGAATACTATAAGTGCCGGTATGATCGATATGATAACACCTGCACATATCAGGTTGTACTGGCTGCCCATAGGTCCTACGAACTTGTAAAGTGAGATAGCCATTGTCTTGATCTCCGGGCTTATGAGGTAAAGGTTTGCAGCGTAGTACTCGTTATAGATTACAACGCCTTTCAGTATACAAGCAGTAACGATAGCCGGCTTGAGAAGTGGAAGTATGATCTTCCAGTAGATGGTCCAGTATGATGCACCATCCATGATAGCTGACTCGTCAAGAGATACTGATATGTTCTCCATAAACTGTATAAAGATGTAGATCGAGATAACATCTGTACCACAGCTCATGATGATGTAACCATATAAGTGATCTATGAATCTCAGATCACCCATGATGTTGTAGACTGTAACCTGCATAGCAACTGCAGGGAGCAATGATGCCACAAGGAAAAGTGTTCTGATAAAGCCGTTTCCTGGGAACTTGAATCTATTAAGCACATATGCAAGCTGTGTTCCTATTACAACTGACACGATAAGTACGCATACCATGACTATTACTGAGTTGAGGAATGCACGTCCCATGTTGGCAGTCGTGAATGCCTTTACAAAGTTGCTGAAGTTCAGAAAGCTTTCAGGAAGTTCCATTACTGAAGTAGCCTTATACTCATCTGTTGTCTTGAAGGCTGTTGTAACACATGATATAAGAGGTACAACCGCACACAGTGAGAAGAATATGAGTACAAAGTACTTGAGGAAACCTCTTACATAATATCCAACGGTTCGTTTTTCTTTTATTGGTGCTATGCCTGGCACATCTGTCTTTCCTCTTGCCATGTTACTTGCCTCCCTTCGCAGAAGCAGTCATCTGCTTCATGTATTTCTTGGTATCTCTCTCCTGTTTCTTGCGAAGCTTCTTTGCCTTATAACTCTCATCATCTGAGCTTGAATCCTTGAAGATGTACTCAAAGAACAGCTTCTGAAGCGCAGCACATATAAGTATGATAAGGAGAAGTACAACGGCCATTGCTGATGCAAGACCAACCTTCTGGCTTGTGTGTGCTATCTTGTTCATGATGATGAAGTAAGTACCTGTTCCGTTTGCACCTGTTGTGATAACGAAAGGTTGCTCGAAAGCACTGAGTGATCCTGTTATTGCTAAAATTACATTTAATGTAACGATTGTCTTGATACTTGGCAGTATGATATATCTAAACTGCTGGAATTTATTTGCACCATCAAGCTCTGCCGCCTCATAAAGTTCTGCATCTACCGACATGATAGCTCCAATGAAGAGAACCATCATCTGTCCAAGGTATCTCCAGACCGAGGTTGAAACCAGTGCCCAGTTGTTGACACTCTGGTCTTTGAGCCAGTATGGAAGGTTGTCTAAGTTAAATCCACACAACTGAAGAATTGAGTCAAACACGAATCCTCTTGTGAAGAAGAATTTGAAAATGAAACCTACAGCGATACCACTGATAAGATAAGGGAAGAAAATAAATCCCTTGAAAAGGTTACCACCTTTTACTTTGAAACTCAGAAGAGTTGCAAGAAAAAGTGCAAGCACTAACTGTACAAGTGCTCCTACAATGTAATACAAACTGAGCTTTAATGCACCGAAACAGTCCTTTCTTGTGAACACGTCGATATAATTTTCTAATCCTACGAATTCTCTCTTTTCTACAGGCGTCGTATATTTCATCTTGTAGAAACTAAATTTAACCATCTCTCCGAATGGTACATATGTAAATACTAATAGCAAAAGCAATGGGATAATTGCGAAGGCTGCGCATATTATAACCTGCTGCCCCTTCCTGCTTGACGCCCATTTACCAAAGCCGGATTGTTTTTTGTTAGCCATACTCATTCCACCGCCTTTTTATAATCATGAGCTACACTGCTGGTAGCCTGTCATCAAACACTCGTTTGATGACATTTTTCTCAAAATAAACCGGGGCGGGCAACCCCGCCCCGGTCTGTAGCTTATTCTTACTTATTTATATTGAAATCTTTATTACTTCTCAGTAACTTCGATTCCTAATGACTCCTGAGCATCTGACCACTTCTGGTTCCACTCAGCCATGATATCATCGAATGACATATCGCCATTTGCAGCATGCTCGATGATGGCCTGGATCTTGTCGTTACCACCATTGCTTACGTTAAGCTCTGACTCTGAGTTGAGCTGGTTGAGGTAATCCTCCTCGCCCTCAAGAGCTGCCTCGTCTGCAACGAAGTCAACACCGTCGAATGAGATCTTTGACTCTGAACCAGGAACAATTGCAAGTGAATCCTCGTTGTAAGCATATCCTGACTTCTCTGTCATCCACTTAACAAATACAAGAGCTGCCTGTTTCTCATCATCTGAAGCGTTTACGTTGATACCATAGCAGTAATCTGCACCTGATGAAGCGTACTGCTTACCATTTACTGAGATAGGGAAAGGAATGTATCCGATATCGTCTGCGTTAGGTCCGCCTGCTTCCATCTGTGGGTATGCCCATGAACCAAGTACCATACATCCGATCTCGCCGTTGTTGATCATTCCCTTACATGACTCCCAATCTGTTGTTGAGTAATCATCCTCTGTAAGTCCCTGTGATACTGCATCGTAAAGGATCTTATATACTGCATAAGCATGTGTATCGTCGCCATAGTTCTTGAATGGATCCTTTGTATGGGCTAACTTCTGGTTCTTGTATGTAGCATCGCCTGTTGCTGTGATCGCGATATAATCATCCCAGGCTCCCATTGTCCAGCCTGCTGCATAGTTTGTGTAAAGTGGAATACAATCCGGATTCTTATCCTTGATTGCCTTGAGTGCCGCGATGAACTCCTCTGGTGTCTTAGGTACGTCTGTCACACCTGCATCAGCAAATACTTTCTTGTTGTATACGATACCCTGTGTTGTAGCTGCAAGAGGTACACCATATACCTGACCCTGATACAGCCATCTGTTTGAGTAATTTACAAGACTGCTCATTGTATCATAATCGCCAAATGACATGAAATATGTTGAAAGGTCTGCCATGTCAACTGCCGGGATACACATTACTGTCTCGTAATTTCCTGACTGAAGATGTGTAAGAGCATCATCTGCATAGTTTGTATCTGTGATAACATCAACCTTGATGTTTGGGTACTCCTTGTTGAAGTCCTCAAGATACTGCTTCCAGTTCTTTCCGCCGTAATCATCTGAGTCCATATCAGTTCTGTTGTTGTAGAACTTGATCTCCGCTGAAAGATCTGTGAAGTCTGTTCCTAACTGGATGTCTGCATATGACTTGATTCCCTCAGCATCAGCTGTTGTGTCATCTGCTGAATCACTTCCTGCTGCCTCTGTGGCAGCCTCTGTGGTAGCCTTTGTTGTAGCCTCTGTCTTATCGTCTCCTGATCCACAACCCGCAAGTGATGCAGCCATTAAACCAGCCATTGCGATACATGCTATACGCTTTGTTTTCATAGTTTTGTCCTCCTTAAAACCTTCTTTGTTTTTAGCTTTATATTAAGTATACATTAATTTATTTTTTAGTCATCACTCAATTTTGTTTTTAATCACAGTATTTTGTACTTTTCGTTAATTTTACCATTATCATTATTTTTTTTCAATATCATATAGACATTTTACCTATATGTTTTTATCTTCGATTAGTATTTTATCGTTTTTTTAGCTAATTAGCTACTAATTTATATCGCTTTTAGCTTGTGATGATTGTTTAATAATTGTATTATTATGAATAGGAGGTGGTTTACATGTTAGCTAAAGAATTAATTTCCTGCACTGTACTGTCAGGTTACAATATTCAGAAAGATATTGAGAACGCAAGATTCCACAGTGCGTTCTTTACATATGAAGAATCAATGATTAACGATGGCCTGATTCATCTTCTGGCCAACGGCGATAATTCTTTTGCTTATTCATGCAGTTATACTTTCTCTTTCATCCCGTGTTACCATTTCTTCTATATATATGAAGGAACTCTTACAGTAACATCGGGCAGCAGCAAATCATCATATTCCAAGAATACAGCCGCGCTTTTTGAGGCAGGATCAGAAATAACATACTCCACGAACGGCAAGTGTCGTTTCTACGAGGCATTCATCCTCGGAGCTCCACTTAACCTGTATCATGAGTTTCTCCCCGAATCTATATCCTATAAAAAGGAATCCGCCGGAGCCTCTGTACTCTGGAGCCATCTTTCGTTGTTAAGCAGACTCCAAGGGGAGTTGTCTGTCACCGATATTTTCAGAATTTCCAAATGGTTTAATGATATCCTGACCGAATTATGTGTATTTATTGAAAACTCATCCAAGAAGAGAGATCGTGCGCCTTCTTATCTTTTATCGGTAAAGAATCAGATGGATACAAACTACGCCGAACCGCTGTCACTTGATGACCTCGAGGCAACTTACAGGATCAGCAGATACAGGATATGCAGAGAATTTTCATTTTACTTCGGCGAATCACCTATACGCTATCTCAACAGCCGCAGAATCGATGCTGCCAAAAGGCTCCTTCTCACAACAGATCTGTCCGTCCACGAGGTCGGATCCCAAGTTGGAATCGAGAACACAAACCACTTTATCAACTTGTTCAAAAAAGACACCGGTACAACTCCGCTGTCTTTCAAGCAGGCTGCACCGGTGTCTATTTCCGACTTGCATTACAATTGATATGTAGTTTTATTATCGTTTTATTCTGGCAACGCTATCCTTTATCACGATTCGTCCATCCACGACAAATATGCCATCAGTATATTTTTCGTTGGATATCTTTTTTATAATCTTATGCAGGGTTCTCTCTGCCATCTCCTGCATATTGATCTCGTATGTGGTCACGCCTATATCGCAGATTCCAGGATACATGTAATTATCAAACCCCACAACGGACACATCCTCAGGAACCCTGTAGCCCGCAGCATTGAGTATCTTTATGAGCGTAGCTGCCGCAAGATCACAGTTGCACACAAACGCTGTAGGCATATTCCCCGGAAGTTTGAAGCAGTTCTCCTCGTCAAACTGCCCCGTCTTCACATCTCTGTCCGGAATAACCCAGTCTTCTCTTAACGGAATATCATGCTCCAACAAAGACTTTATATAGCCCAAATATCTGTCAGTTATACTGTTCGTTGAACCTATCGTGCCAACATATGCAATATCTCTATGTCCCATATCATACAGATAATTAGTCAGCATATAGCTTCCATAGAAACTGTTTGCTATAACCGTGTCTATCGGCCTCGAATTGTCATAATAATCCACATACTCTATAGGAACCTTGGCTGTCTTCTCCAATTTCTCCAGGTATTCCTTACCCATGGAACCTACAACAACCATTCCATCAACCTTGTCATCCTCCAAGAGCATAGGCATCTCAGCATTCAATACACTATCTCTGGAAACAAATTCCAGCATAGTAAAGCAGCCTCTTGCCACTGCTTTTTTGTTAAGCACCTGATATAACTGCCAATAGAACGATGGATACTTTCCAAGGTATATCTCCTGGATGAGCACTCCTATATTATACTTTTTCTTTGCCGTCTTCTTTCTGATCTCAGATGGTGACTGATATCCCATCTCATCTGCCAACTGTTTGATCTGTGCTCTGAGTTCCTCGCTGACACCCTTCTGATCTGAAAGTGCCTTTGAAACCGTCACGGTACTTACTCCAACAATGGCAGCTATGTCTCCCAATTTTACCGATTTTGCCATAACTAGTCCTTCTTATTCTATTTTTTCACGTGGTTAAATAACTTAATTTTTATTTTATTTTTAAGTTAAACTATTGTCAAGTACAAAGTAATACAGTCTGCTCATATAGTCTCCACACATTTTTTCAATGAGCAATCCAGCATTCATGAGAAGATCTCCCCCATACACTTTGTCCGTGCCATCAAGTCTGTAATCAGCAGCCTCATCAAGCCCCAAAAGTTTTATCTTTCTGCTGTGTACGTTAGGTTTTCCAAGCACCTGAACGTAAGTCACCAACGCCTCACTCTTATCCTTTGCAACAACCATCCAGCAATCATACAGTCCATTTTCCCTGTACGATGCAATCCTATAATAATCACCCTCCCTTACAAGATCATTATATTTATGATACAGAGCTACCTGCTCTGGAATCACCATTCTCTCCTCATCACTTATCTTTGTGATGTCAAGCTCATATCCAAATGTTCCAGCAAGAGCAACATGCGCCCTTGTCATAAACGGTGTGGTTCTGCCAACTGTATGATTTGGACAGTCAGACACATGCGCCCCCATAGTGGAAAGCGGATAAATAAGTTCCGTACCTTCCTGGATGGAAAGTCTTTCTATAGCATCCGTATCATCCGAGCACCATATCTGCGGGCTGTAGTAAAGCATGCCAGGGTCAAATCTCGCACCACCCCCGGAGCAATTCTCCAGAATAAGATCAGGAAAATCCCTAACAAGTCTTTCCTGCAATTCATATACGCCAAGAACGTATCTGTGTGCCAACTCTCCCTGTCTGTCTCCTGTAAATTCCATACTTCCTATATCTGTGAGTTGTCTGTTCATATCCCATTTTACATATTCAATATTTGCTGAAGATATTACTTTATATACACACTCATATACATAATCCCTTACTTCTTTTCTAGATAGATCCAGAACATACTGATTTCTTGAAAGCGTGGCAGTTCTCTCAGGGACAGAAAAAGCCCAGTCAGGATGCTTTCTATAAAGTTCGGAATCAGGGGAAATCATCTCCGGTTCCATCCATATTCCAAATTTCAGCCCCAGCTTATTCACCTCATCAACAAGATGTTTCAAACCGCCCTTGATCTTGTTTTCATTTACAAACCAATCTCCAAGACTTGTGGCGTCATCATTTCTATGTCCAAACCAGCCATCATCCATGACCAGCATCTCTATTCCATGTTCTGCCGCGCTCTTTGCTATCGCAAGGAGCTTATCGGTATCAAAGTCAAAATATGTAGCCTCCCAGTTGTTGATGAGGACAGGTCTCTTCTGATGAAGATATTTGCTCCTTATGAGATGTCCTCTGTAAAAATCATGAAGATTTCTTGTCATTGTTCCCAAGCCAGAGTGACTGTAAGTCAGAACCACTTCTGGAGCGGTGAACGAATCTCCGGGCGTGAGCAGCCACTCGAATCCTTCTGAATGAATTCCCATAACCGCTCTGATGGAATCGAACTGAGATTTTTCTATCTGGGCAATAAAGTTGCCGGAATATACAAAATGCATGCCATACACATCGCCTGACGCCTGATTTGATCCTTTCGTCATCCACGCCATAAACGGATGATCCTGGTGTGACGATTCACCTCTCAAAGAACTTACGCTCTGCTTGCCATAAGCGATCGATCTTCTCTCCATCTGTCTCTCTCTCGCCCACGAACCATGAAGTGTGAGCATCTCAAAGTCCTCATCATCCATATCTATGCATGCAGAGTACACCTTCGTAAGCCTTATATCTTTATCACCATTATTTCTGACCTTTACGCTTCGGGTTATGACATCCTCGCACTCAAACACAGAGTAAAGGAGGTCAACTTCAAGTCCGTCCCCCTTATCAGCCATGTGGAGGATCAGGGTCTGAACCATCTCATCACCTGCAAATGAAGCAGGAAGCCCTTCAAGTTCCGGCTTGCCGTCTATGATATCATATGATTCATACATAAGATCGGTCGTCCTGCTGCCAGTTATAGTCTTTACCGCAATGCAACTCTCCCTGTAGTCCCCTATTCCATTTCCAGAATACTCTGTTGGAAATGTGTCAAGGAACGAGCATCTCTCACGATTATTTGTCGACGGAACAAACGGTCCCTCCCATGTTCTGAGGAACTGTCCACACTGCTGCGAGCGGATCTTACGCCCGTAATATATATGTCCTACAAAGCCTTCATCATCTGCTATTCCAATTCTGTAGCTTGTGTTATCTGTATCCAATTCAAACACTCTGTTCACATCGTCATATCTTATGCTCATTCTCCTGTCATCTCCTCAAATTTTATCTTCTGATTTTATTTTCTGTTTTCCCGATTTAATTCTCTGATTTTATTCTCGTTATTTCGTTTTTATTTGTTTCGCATTATTCAACGTCCAGCCAGTTATTGTTTTTCGCCTATATACTCAAGGAATTTGATTGCCAATTCCATATTCTTCGCATTTTCGCCAAATCCCACCGCGACGTCACCGCCATACCAGCCAGTATCCTTCACCCACGGATTATTAGCTATATTTATGCCGACAGGCATCTTTTCTCCTGTTTCTATAACAGTCGCATACACAAATGAATCCTTATATTTCTCCTTCAATTCATCACTTAGAACTGTATCGAGATTCTGCATATATCCAAACTCGCCAAGACTGAGCACCAGATCTGAATCAGCAAAGAACACATCAACAGCACCGGCCATGAACTTATTCTGTATAAGTCGAAGACTGTCCTGACTCATCGCATCGTTAGGATTTGAAGATACGCCTATCCCTGTGCTTATGCTCACATATTCTTTTTTCACATCCAAATCGTTCTCTGCCAGGAAATCCCCATAATAAGTTTTCTCGTTGGCCTCTGATTCCTGCTGTGTCGTATTGACAGCCACGATATTAAGTACCGCCGAGCCCGCAGTAAAATATTTCACCACAAAGAACAGGATCACTACAACTATCGCTGTAACAAAAAGTATCTTCGGAACATAATATTCCATAATATACTCTTTTTTCTGTTGCTTAGTCATAAGACCAAACTTCTCCTTCTCCGACATGTGCTCATTCACGTCGAGTACATTCTCCGGAGTTTTCTTTTCATCCACATCCGTTCTCTCATCTATGATATGTCCCGCCACACTTTTAATAGGCGGCTTTTTTTGATCTTGTTTTTTCTGAGCATCTCCCTGTGCATCAGCCTTCAGTGCACTTCTTTCCTCTGTACCAGTATTTTTTTCCGACATATAATCTCCCATATATTATTTAATATTCCTATCTGTAATCGGCAACTTCACGATCCACAGAAGCCGTATATATCATAACATTTTTTAGTTAATTTTTAAACATTTTTTAACATAATTAACTATATTTAGTCTTTTATTTTCTTAGAATATTCATCCTCTTGTCAGAACATAATAACGTTTTTTCAACGTTTTTTGTATGTTATTTGTACTTAAAAAGGGACCTAGACCAGCAGGTCAGGATCCCTTTTTCAGCGCATCAGCTGGAAAGTGCACTTGTATGTTAAATTTTGTAGTATATGGAAGGAATGTTTTTATTTTTTGGCAGTAAATTCTGCCATATTCTGTGATTGTTTATTTAACAAGCTCCTGCACACATGCTTTCATCTCATCTATCTTTGACATTGCATTTTTTAGGCTGTTTTCGTTCACGCCAAAGTAGAATTTGATCTTTGGTTCATTTCCAGAAGGTCTAACCGCGAACCAGGCATTATTTTCCAGCTCATAGTACAGCACATTTGACTTCGGAAGACCCATGTTCTCCTCCTCACCATCAAGCGGCTTGCGGATTCCGCTCACATAGTCCCTCATGCCGGTAACTTTGATACCTGCAAAGGTCGTAAGTGGATGGTTTCTGAAGTTCTCCATCATCTCCTTAATCTGTGCTGCACCATCTACACCCTTTAGAGTTATCCCAAACGCACCTTCAAAGTAATAGCCATATTTGCGATAAACCTCTTCCATGGCATTACAGATGGTTTCTCCCTGCAGCTTATAAAATGCTGCTATTTCACATAAAATGACAACGGCTGCGCAGGCGTCCTTGTCACGAGTGTAGTCTCCCACCAAACATCCAAAGCTCTCCTCCATTCCGAAGATGAACTTGTATGTGTTGTTCTTCTCAAAGAGAAGTATCTGCTCACCTATGTACTTGAATCCGGTGAGTGTCTCTATATATTTCAGGTTGTAATTCTCTGCTATCGCCTTTGTAAGATTGGTGCTGACAACCGTGTTACAGATAGCTCCGTTTGCCGGCAGCTTGCCGACTGCCTTCTGCTCGCGACATACATATTCTGCTATCAGGGCACCTGTCATATTGGCATTGAATCGGACATATGGATATGCAGGATCATCTGCAAATTCCGTGTCCTTCCAGATTCCCGTGCTGTCCTTGACGTATATTCCAAGTCTGTCAGCATCCGGATCTGTGGCCATGATAACGTCCGCATCCACCTTCTTTGCCAGGTCTATTCCCATGGCAAATGCTGATGGTTCCTCCGGATTTGGTGACTTAACTGTACTGAAGTCTCCGTCAGGAACAGTCTGTTCTTCTACAACATATACGTGCTTGAAGCCAAGTCTCTTGAGCACTTCCCTTACAGGTACATTTCCTGTTCCATGAAGTGGTGTGTATACTATCTTGATATCGTCTGCAACCTTCGGAATGATGTCACCGTGGATTGTCTGTTTTATGAGCGCCTGATAGTAATTCTCATCAACACTTGCAGGAACCATGCAGAACAGTCCGTCCGCAATAGCCTTGTCCTTGTCCATGGTCTTGACATCCTCATATCTCTCCACATCCGCCACATGCTTCAGGATATCCTGATCCTGTGGTGACACGATCTGGCTGCCGTCCTCCCAGTACACCTTGTAGCCATTGTACTCAGGTGGATTGTGGCTCGCTGTCACCACGATTCCGGCTATACATCCAAGCTCCCTTACTGCAAATGACAGCTCAGGAGTAGGACGGAGTGCATCAAACACATAAGTCTTTATGCCATTTGCGTTGAGACACAGAGCTGATGCCTCCGTAAACTCTGCTGACATATTTCGACAGTCATGTGCAATTACTACGCCTCTCTTAGCAGCCTCAGGGCCAACCTCAAGTATGTATTCTGCAAGGCCCTGTGTAGCCTTTGTAACTGTGTATATATTCATTCTGTTGGTTCCGGCACCCATAATTCCGCGCATTCCGCCGGTTCCAAATTTCAAATTCTTGTAGAATCTGTCCTGGATCTCTTTGTCATCATCTGCGATACCTCTAAGCTCTTCCTTGGTCTTCTCATCAAAGCAGTCTGACTCAAGCCAGAACTTGTATTCGTCCATGTAATCCATTTCTATTACCTCCACCTTGTAATTATTTTTAGCTGCGTCCGCAATCTTCAAATCTTTTTTCTGCCGACATTTGCTTGCTAATCATTCCGTTTCTTCCCAGGCATTCCATTTCTTTCCTATTGTTCCGTTTTACGAGAACATCGCCTTCACATTTGCTGCAAGCTCATCAAGCTGCTCTGCCGCATCCTCCTGAGAGCTTCCCTTTACCCCGAGGTAGAACTTGATCTTTGGCTCTGTACCTGAAGGTCTCACAAGGAACCACGCACCATCTGCAAGCTGATAATATATCATGTTGGACTTTGGAAGAATAACTGCTTCGGATTTGCCTGTTGCAACGTCTGTCTCTGTTCCAAGCTTGTAGTCGTATATCTTCTCCACGCTGTAAGTTCCAACCTTCTGTACCGGATTATCTCTCAGGGTCTGTATCATGGACTGTATCTTTGCAGCGCCCTCACGCCCGTCGAACTTCATGGTCTGAACCTTCTCCTTGTAGTAGCCATATTCCTGCCACAGCTCAACCATTCTGTCCCACAGAGTCATGCCACGGTTCTTGTAGTATGCCGCCGCCTCGCAGAGAAGCATCAGTGTTCCGACCGAGTCCTTGTCTCTTGCATATGTACCAGGCAGACAGCCAAATGTATCCTCAAGTCCGAACACATAATTGTGCTCACCTGTCTGCTCATAAGCCCTCATTCTCGATGCTATATTCTTAAATCCGATCAGGTTGTTGCAGTCACAGAAGGTGTTGTACTTCTTACATATCTCCTTGACCATATTGGTGATAACAACCGTAGTTACAATCGCCGGATTCTCAGGCAGTCTGCCACTCTGGGATCTCTGCATCAGCACGTAATCACAGAGGATTGCACCGAACATATTGCCCGTAAATTCTTTATATTCATTATTCTTGCTGTCGTATCCATACATTCCAAGCCTATCCGCATCAGGATCTGTGACGAGTATCAGCTCGCCGCCGACCTTCTTCGCCAGCTCAAGACTCAGGGCATACGCCTCTGCGCCCTCAGGATTTGGGGACTTTACAGTTGGGAAATTACCATCTTGAACAGCCTGCTCCTCAACGACATGTACATCCTTGAAACCAAGTTCGCTGAGAACTCTTGTAACAGGCTTAAGGCCTGTTCCGTGAAGCGGAGAATATACGATCTTCAGATCTCCAGCCTTCTGGATCTCCTCCGGATTCATGACAAGCTTGTGAAGCTCTCCTATATATGCGTCATCGATCTCCTGACCGATCACATGTAGCAGTCCTGCATCTATTGCAGCGTCCTTGTCCATAGTCTTAACCATGGAGAAATCTTCTATCTTGTTGACCTCTGCAATGATCTCCTTATCCTGTGGAGATACGATCTGGGCCCCGTCATCCCAGTAAACCTTGTATCCGTTGTACTCCTTCGGATTGTGGCTTGCTGTTATATTCACTCCGATATTGCAGTGCAGATATCTGACCGCAAATGAAAGCTCCGGTGTCGGGCGGAGTGCGTCAAACAGATACACCTTCACGCCATTTGCGCACAGGCAGAGTGCAGTCTCAAGAGCATACAGTGATGCATTGTTTCTGTTGTCAAATGCTATAGCTGCTGATGGCTCTGATATACCGATCTTTGCCAGGTAATTTGCTATTCCCTGTGTCGCCATACGAACTGTATATATGTTCATGCGGTTTGTTCCCGCTCCCATCACACCTCGAAGTCCGCCTGTTCCAAATTCCAGATTTGTATAGAATCTGTCCTCAATCTCTTCTGCATTATCTCTGATACTGATAAGCTCTTTCTTTGTGTACTCATCAACCTGGTCGCTGCCAAGCCACATCTCATATCTCTGCTTTGCATCCATCCCTTAAATACCTCTTTTCCTGTTACGATCCGTTTGTCTTCCTAATCCCTATTTAGTGTTATATTTATATATCTTCTGTGTCTTTTTTCATTTTTTCCGCAATACGTCTCATTACTTTTTTAACTCTTTTTAGTTTTTTTTACTTAATTGAATAGTATATTAATCACTTTTTAATTTCAATATTTAATCTTGCGTTTTATATCACTTTGTTGCGCAGAGAGCCTTTAGCGCAAAAAAATTCTCCCCAGACAGCCTGTTTTGTACTGTCTGAGGAGAATTCTTTACCTTTTATATTATTTTTATCTGTGTCATGAGAACTTTCCTGAATTTTATCTCTGGATTTACCCATTTCCTTTTTCAGGATAATTTTATATCTTTTCCAGAAAGGCACCGCTCGCTGCGATAATTTTATCGTTACCAATTCCCGGCAAATTACTCAGCAAGCTTATTGAGCTTCTCGACAAGTGCTGTCTGAAGTGCCTCAAGCTTTGCATCTGCATCATCAAGGCTTGTTCCCTTGATTCCGTAGTACAGTTTGATCTTTGGCTCTGTTCCTGATGGACGTACACATGCCCATGCGCCATCCTCAAGGTCGTAGTAGAGAACGTTGGACTGTGGAAGTCCTGACTCTGTGACCTCTCCGGTGGCAAGATCTGTGATCGTGTTCTTCTCGTAATCACGAACCTTGAGAACATTGAGTGTATCTATCTGAGTGATGGACTCTGATCTGAGCGAAGACATGATCTTTCTTATCTTCTCCGCACCTGTAACACCCTTGAGCGTTATTGTGTAGAGGCCTTCCTTGTAATATCCGTACTTCTCATAGAGATCAAGCATGTGATCCCACAGAGTGATTCCCTGGCTCTTGCAGTATGCAGCAGCCTCGCAGAGACACATAACTGCAACCGGAGCATCCTTGTCTCTTGCGTATGTTCCAACGAGACATCCGTAGCTCTCCTCCATACCCATTACGAAATTGTATGAACCCCTCTGCTCGAAGAACTTGATCTGCTCACCGATGAACTTGAAGCCTGTTAGAACCTCGATGAGGTTGACATTGTAATCTGCAGCCAGTGGATCAGCCATATTTGTAGTTACAATAGTCTTGACCATAGCTGGATTCTTTGGCATGAGACCACATTTTGCTCTCTCTCTGAACTGGTATTCAGCGATTATAAGTCCCGACATATTTCCTGTAAATGGCATGTATCTGCCAGTCTTTGTATCAAGTGCATATATTCCAAGACGGTCTGCATCCGGGTCTGTCGCAAGGACGATGTCCGCATTCTTCTCCTTTGCCAGCTTAAGGGCAAGCTCAAACGCCTTTGGATCCTCTGGATTTGGATACTCAAGTGTTGTGAACTCAGGATCTGGAAGCTCCTGTTCAGGAACGATGTATACATTCTTGAAACCAAGCTCTGACAGAACTCTCTTTACAGGCACAAGACCTGTTCCGTGGAACGGTGTGTACACGATCTTGATATTCTCTGACTGCTCCTTGATGATCTCAGGATGGATGATCTGCTTCTTGAGCTCCTCCATATACGCATCGTCTATCTCTGCACCTATGATAGTGAGGAGTCCCTTATCAAGTGCATCCTGCTTATCCATGGTCTTTACTGTATGGAAATCCGTTACAGCCTTGACCTCTGCGATGATCTCTCTGTCCTTTGGAGCAGTAATCTGTGCACCGTCTTCCCAGTATACCTTGTAACCGTTGTACTCTGGTGGATTGTGGCTGGCTGTTATAACTATACCGGCTGTACATCCAAGCTTTCTGACCGCATACGAAAGCTCAGGTGTCGGTCTAAGCGAATCAAAAAGATAAGACTTGATTCCATTTGCACACAGGCAGAGAGCTGCTTCTGCTGCAAACTCTGGCGAATATTTTCTTGAATCATATGCTATTGCCACACCCTTATCCTGCGCATTCTGTTTCACGATGAAGTTCGCAAGTCCCTGTGTTGCCTTACGGACGGTGTAGAAATTCATTCTGTTGGTTCCGGCACCGATAACTCCGCGGAGTCCACCGGTTCCAAATACGAGATCACGGTAGAATCTGTCCTCGATCTCAGCCTCATCATCAGCTATCGCTGCAAGTTCCTTCTTTGTGTCATCATCGAAATAATCATCTGTCATCCAAAAATCATATGTGTCTCTGTAACTCATCTTCTACTTCTCCTTCTTATCGCATTCGCAGCAATCGCAGATCTTATGTACGTCGCAATCTTTCGCTTTTATACTCTCTGCCCAGCCGTAATCTTTCTCATTCAGCACACCATTTTATATGTATTTCTGTTGCTAAGCAATCACTGTTCAGTACTTCCTGTTCTCCCAGGCTATCTACTTTTTTAGAAAACCAAGCGGATCTCCGTCTGTCAGAAAATGCGTCATGAGGTATGCACCTCTGAGCGATACCTGTTCCTCTGACAGGATTCTTCTAACCTCACTTCGGTCTGCGAGTATGACCTGTATATCTTCTGTGCTCTCCTTGCTGTCGAGATTCGGTATTCCTGTGACTGTTCCAAATACAGCACTGCTCATCTCATCCGTGAATCCAGGTCCCATATAAAATGGTCTTCTGTAAAATTCCGATCCTCCCTCATATACTGTCATCTCCAGACCTGTCTCCTCCCGCATCTCTCTGACCGCAGCCTCCGCCGGCGTCTCATCTCCGTCCACAAGGCCAGCCGGAAGTTCATATATATAGGCATCAAGCGGGTATCTATACTGTTTTATAAGCACAAGCTTCGGTTCCGTCTCGAGCCTCACTCCATATATGACTATGCCTTCAGGCTTTATATCGTGAGTTTTCATCTTTATGTCATTCTCATCATTTCTTGAAGCAAAGTAATAGTTAAAATCCTTACCCTCTGTGTCGACAGCATCTATGTGGTATAGATTAAGAAAAGGATTATCTGTCATTTTCTGTACACCTTTATACTTATCTCTCATATCGTCACTTTCCTTCTATAATAGTATTATCAAATATTCAGCTGCTTCATACATTCACAAGCCATACGATTTCCGCATTCCACGCAGCCGAGTAGCTATTTATTTCCTTTATTCAAAATTAGCACAGTTTTTATAATATATCAAACTCTTTTTTAAGTAATTTTATCGTTTTTTAGCCATTTTTAATGTTTTTTAATATATATGCGTCTTTTTTCCATATTTTGTACTGTTTCCAGCCCTGTTTCTCTAAAATCACTATCCCATGATACACTAATTTTCCGGGCTAAACTACATAAAATCCGGACATTTTTGACCTGCCCGGATTCTGTACAATATTATTCTGTTCTCATTCTACTGATCATTCCCCGATACCAATTGATATTCTGCATCTCTCAGTCGGCAGTAATAAAATGTCTGTCCAGCCTCCTCTGTGTAGGTTTCAAATACTCCCGTCACAACCACCTCACTCTGATCCGCCGGATAATCATCCGGATATACCGCACCCCCTGCGAGTTCAAATTCAAGTCCCTGACTACAGCATGCCAGAGCATCAGCTATAAGGCAGTAATTATAATATTTGTCCGTTATCGGATAATATGATGCATAATATTTTCCTTCTATTCTTATAGTCTTTCCCTCGTATTCCTCCGGCTTTGACATCATCTGATATACCGTCGCATATACAAGATCGCTTCCCATAAGCGTGAGGTCCACATCTACACCATCAGATTTGTATTGTGCTATAACCGAGCTGTCACCATTTACTACCTGTCCATATGTTGGCTCTGATGTCGGATCCGTTATATCTGCAGATTCCATCTCTGTTGATTTTTCAGTCTCCGTTGTGGTTTCCATCTCTGTTGTGATTTCCGTTTCTGTTATGTTTTTCGCATCTTCATCGCCTGTTTTCTGATTAAGCACCTTATCAACTGCATTCTCTGTATTAAGGCGGCTTCCCGCAGTCTGCGAATCTCCACTACACCCCGCGACCGTCAGCAACATACTCAGCACTGATATCAGCGCCATAAACCGCTTCAGCCTGTGTCCGCAGCCATGCATTCTTATATTTCCGTTCTTATACATAATTCTTACCTCCTCATCACTTTCCCGGCAATACAGTTGAGTGCAAATATAACCATATCAAATACCACTATCGTGGATCCCACCGGTGTCGAAAATAATATAGATACCAACATTCCAATCAAGGTTCCCGTAACTGAAAGTATGGCAGAATAAATCACCACAGATCTGAAGCTATACATAATCCTCATTGCCGAGAGCGCAGGGAACACCAAAAGCGCTGTAATAAGCAGTGAGCCTACCAGATTCATGGCCAAAACTATGATAACAGCGATTATCACAGCAAGAGTCAGATTGTATGCTCCTGCATTTTTTCCGATTGCTCTTGTAAAACTCTCATCAAATGTAACCGCAAATATTCTGTTGTAAAACAGGCAGAAAAAAGCTATTACAAATATTGACATCCCTATACACAGCCACACCTCTCCCATTGTAAGTGTTAGTATGGACGTTGAACCAAATAGCGTAGAGCACACATCACCCGATACATTTGCCGATGTTGAGAACACATTCATTATCATATAACCTACAGCAAGAGCCCCAACTGACATCATTGCTATCGCAGCATCTCCTTTGAGCTTTGCATTTTTCCCTGACATAAGTATGAAAATCGCTGCAGCCACAGTAACAGGCATGACTATGATCGTGTTATTTGTCAGTTTCAAGACTGACCCTATAGCCATTGCACCAAATGCTACGTGAGAAAGGCCATCACCAATAAATGAAAATCTTTTGAGAACCAACGTTGCACCGAAAAGTGATGAGCACAAAGCTATAAGGACTCCAACAACAAGCGCATACCTGACAAATGGATACTGCATATAGAAATTTAATTTATCAATAATCTGCACTACGCCCACCCCCTTTCTCGTTCTCCACAGAAATAATATTCCAATACATGCTATTTTTATATTCCTCTCTGCTTCCCCAGAACAAACTTCCATGATGCATATGAAGAATATGTTTCGCACAATCTACCGCCCTAAGATCATGGGATATCATGATCACTGCCACTCCGTTTTCATTCAGTTGCTGTATCATCTGATAGAACTGTGCTGTAGCCACAGGGTCAAGGCCGGTCACCGGTTCATCGAGCAGCAGCAGATTCTCTGTCGCACACATAGCTCTTGCGAGAAGGACTCTCTGTTGCTGCCCTCCTGACAAATTTCTATAACATTTCTTGCGTATATCCCATATTCCAAGTCTTTCTAGTTGAGCTCGCGCAAGTCTTTTTTCACTTCTTCCATAAAACGGACGTATTCCACATTTAGGCAGCGTTCCCGACAAAGCAATCTCCCACACAGTCGCTGGAAAATCCTTCTGTACAGGCGTCTGCTGTGGCAGATAACCTATGTCATGCGCCGTCAGGCCATCTTCAAACTTTATATCACCGGAAATCGGCTTCAACAGACCAAGCAAAGTTTTTACCAAAGTGCTCTTTCCCGCTCCATTTTCCCCCACTATACAAAGATAATCGCCTTTATCTATACTGAAGTTAAGCCCTGACGCAACCGCTCGTCCATCATATCCCACCGCCAGATCTTTACATATTATATATGACATTCTTTTCTCCTCTACTATCTATTTCAACATCGACCTTTTACCGCCCAATCTAGTTTAATGCCTGAGACAGCACATTCAGGTTATCTTCCATCACATTCAGATATGTCTCGCCATCAACCACATCATTCGCAGTTACAGACTGCATCGAATCCATAGTCAGGATCTCCTGATTCTTTGACTCCGCAGCCTTTTGTATCGATTCAGCTATCTTGTGATCCGACCCATCTATCGTCAAAATAACTGGGAGCTTTAAACTGTCCACCTTCTGCGCAAGAAATGTTATCGTCTCAAAACTTGCTTCTGATTCCGCACTGCATCCCACAAATGCAGCATAGTAGGTAAGTCCATAATCATCTGCCATATATCTGAACGGGAATCTGTCTCCAAAAAGAATAGCCTTACGTTTTCCCTTAGATACAGTAAGCGCATACCTCATATCAAGGTCATTAAGCCTCTCCTCGTATTCAGCTGTATTCTCCACATAATCTTCCTTATTCGCCGGATCAATCTCCTGTATATTTTCAGACAAAACATCAGTAAGGGTTACTGCATTTTTCAATGATAGCCACACGTGCTCATCATACTCAAGGTCTTCCTCTTCCTCGCTTTTCTCTTCTTCCTCTGCCTGCATGCCTGGAACTATCTCTTCCTCTTTGACTGCGGTTCCCAAAGTGTCAAGCATATTTACAACCTTCATGTCCTTATTAGTTGCTTCTTTCAGGGCACTATCCACCCATCCGTCAGACTCACCACCAACATACACAAACATATCTGCATCAGCTATCTTTGCTATATCCTCTGCAGTTGGCTGATAACTGTGAAGATCCATCCCCTGATCAAGCAGCATAGTAAGCTGAAACTTGTCCAAATGATCGCCTATAATATTACGGATCCAGTCATACTGTGGAAAAGTCGTGCATACAATGTTGTATCTTGAAGCATTCTCCGCATTTTGCAGCGCACTTCCCCCTTTCTGATCCGACTCAAAAGCCGTGCCGGTTCCGCAACCGCAAAATACTGAAACAGCCAGAACTGATGTCAAAACAAGGCCCAATATTCTATTTTTCTTCATTGTAAAAATCCTCCAAATTGATTTAAATATAAATTGTTTTTCTGTAAAATCACAAAATAGGGTAACTTTAATAAACTATCTCTGTCTTTACCACTACGAAAACAAAAGATAAATCAATTCAGCAATTCCACCTTCAGGGAAACGAGCGTATCGGTACAATACTCGTGGGTATACACCAATACAACTCCAAGTGTGAACACACTTAAGAACGCCAAGAACACTGGCGTAGTTGACATTGTCTTTATATTTGAAAGGAACTGTGCAGCCTGCTGCAAATGCATACATATAGGACATTCCTGCCCCGTACAGTCATGCTCCACATTGCGCGCAATATAGCCGTAAGAGAAAAGTACTCCCGACAAAAAGAACACTATAAGAATCCATGACATTATTCTCTTTTTATTCATGCTGCACACCTCCTTTTCGTTTTAGGAATTTCGGGATATATGGTTTTTGATATGACCGTAATGATACAGCCCATCTGTAACAATCCTGTTTAGTCTAGACTGCAGCAACTCCACAACGTCTCTGACAATCTTTGCAAATACCACATATCGACGATCTGTCACAATCGATCGTAAATCCATACCGCTCCTGAACGCCTTTAGCTATGTGATTCATGGTATCGCGGTCAATATGTATGACTCTTCCGCACTTAACACACTGCATATGAAGGTGTTCGTGACAACTATGATCAGCCTTTTCCATTCTATACATACTTGAACTACCATCAGCACTCTGATACTTTATCAATTTGTCCTGGGTAACCATGCGGTCAAGATTGCGATATACGGTCGTTGTATTCGCATCTATGCCATTCTCATCCAAATACACACTAACATCAGCCGCGCAAAACCCTCTGTCCTGCCTCTCAGTGGCAAATGCCTCTATAGCCTGACTTATTCTCGTTTTATACTCCCTCGCCATACTATCCCTCTTTTCAAATTTGCAAATCGTTTGCAATTTTACTGTATCATAAATGCCTTTTGAATTTATGTCAATACCCTTTATATAATTAAACCTGATCTGTATACCCGCAAATATTTAAACCGGATGGCCTGGACCATCCGGTAAAACTATTCATTCCGCATATTTATCACTTTTCCATCACTACTATCTTGTTTGATATATTGCTGACAAATGGTATTTTGCCAATGACTTTATATACCGGTATGAACTCAGCCATTCCTTCTACAAGACTGTGCTGCTTAATGTATCTGTATTTCGGTATGATCTCCGCCAGCTTCTTTCCATTTGGCACGCCCCAGGAGAACCTGGCATGGCTTCCATGGATGGATTTCTCCTTGATATGCTTTGCCATGAACGGAGCCATAGTCTCTACGAACACCGTAGCATGAGTAAATTTCCTGTCTATTATGTCGAATATTTTCTTCACATCAGCTTCTGTGAGATACATCGTAAGCCCCTCTATGATGACCAGCACAGGTTCACCTGCATACTCTACCATGTCAGCCCATTTGCCGTCCATGGCGGATTCTGCAATCTGGTACACCGGTCCGTCCTCCTGCAGGAACTTTGCCCTTACAGTCATGGTCTCCGGGAGATCAATGTTGTACCAGCCTTTATATTTACCCTCATTTCTATAGCAACGGGTATCAAGACCACAGGCGATATTCACAACCACAGCACCCTTATGCTTTTTCAGGTATTCTGATACAAGCTTATCAAGAACTATAGTTCGCGCTATAACTCCGCTTCCCATTGCCAGATCCTTGTCAGCAAGCGAAAAATCATAATCAAGACGGTCAACTATCTCAATTGCCTTGCCGTCATATATGGCATGATCAGGCTTTTTCGACTCCTTTGCCCTTGCATAAAGTGTCTGGAGCATCGTCTCCGGAACTCCGGTTATGTCGATCTTTGATTTGTTTGCTGTGTTGTTTTTTGTGCTGTTCATTTTTATTTCCTCCTACAATTATATTGTTAATTGCGCTTCTCGCGGCGTTTGCGTGCTTCACAACATGTCGTCAAGCGTAGCTTGATGACCTACGCGCACATCAGTGCGCTTCCTCTGCTGGAATCCTCCCACTTACGTGGGCCCCTCCTTATAATGGAGCAAACGCATGAAAAGGCGCTTCGCGCGGCGTTTGCGTGCTTCACAAGGAATCCTCCCACTTACGTGGGTCCCTCCTTATAATGGAGCAAACGCATGAAAAGGCGCTTCGCGCGGCGTTTGCGTGCTTCACAAGGAATCCTCCCACTTACGTGGGCCCCTCCTTATGAAAAATAACACTTGGGATGTTTTGTTATGTTTATAAAAGAAAGAGGTTCATCATCGATGAACCTCTTTCTTCAAACTCTCTATCAACTTTTCTGTACCGCCCGTGGCATGAATACCAATCTTTTCCGCCAGATACATTTTCTTCTCCATATCAATATTCTCGTTTAATATCGCCATGGCTCCCTCAAGCCGCATCTTCGCCAGCACCCTGATCAGAGTCTCATCCGGCTCATAGTCAAGCTGTGATCTGTAGTATGCTGCAAATGAGTGTCTCATAAACTCCTCAACTCTTAGGTGGTAATCCTCGTAACAACTGCCACCAGCTCTGTGCATGATGATCATAGCTTCCTCCCTATGTGCTAGTAGGAACTGCATCATGAGTTTATCTGCATCAACTCCTGTGCCAGGATCATCAATCTCGGCCTGCATAAGCTTTCCCAGCATAGCCTCATACTGGTTTACAAGCGGTTCAAGTATCGCCTTGAGCAATGCCTCCTTACTCTCAAATGAAAAGTAGAAGGCTCCGGTGGTAACTCCCGCACTATTGCATATCATTCTAAGACTTGCCCTCTGGTAACCATTTTTAAGGAATTCCTCTTTACCTGCTTTTTTCAGTTTTTCTATCGTTTCACTGCGCTTATCGTTTTCCATAACACATGTTATGTTAGCACAAACTAACCAGTCTGACAACCTATTTTTTATATGTAATACCTTTCTTTACGCCCTGGAATTTTTCCTACTATCCACTACACACAACATTCTTTCAGTAACTTTAACGTATTCTTTCGTTCAGGTATTTCCTTACTGTCTCAAGTCCTCCGATTGGCACACAGAACTTCTGATCATGTTTCTTGCATGCTTCATAGGTTTCCTCCAGATCAAACCAGCTCACGCCGTCCAGCTCTTCCTTCTGGATCGTCAGGTCTGCTATGTCCACCTGTTTCTGGTACACGAACACAAATGCCACCTCATTATCCCTGAACATTTTGCCGTGAAATTCCTTATCATACTGTATTCTGAATGTTCCAGCAAAATCGAGGTCTTCATATTCAGCATTTATGCCCAGCTCCTCACCCAGTTCTCTGAATGCCGACTCCATCGGTTCATCGCCTGCCTGTATATGTCCGGCAGAGGAAGTGTCATACCTTCCAGGAAATGAATCCTTATTCATGGCTCTCTTCTGCAGAAGAACCTTGTATCTGCTGTCTTCATTCTTAACTATCCATATGTGAGCCGTCCTGTGCAGAATTCCATTTGCATGAGCGAAACTTCGCTCTACTGTTCCGCCTGTGGGATTTCCCTGTTCGTCGCATATATCGAAAAGTTCCACTTTGTATTTCCTCCATCTTTTCAATGTTGAACACCATGCTTGATATATTATCGTAGATCAATATATGGCTATTGCCGCATTCTCTGATGTTGTTCAAATAATTTACCATACCATTTTAACACAGGTAAGGCCGAATATGAATCACACCACTATGTAATTGGACGTTAAGCAGACGTTTTATAAAACTTCTATAAAAGAACAGAAATCTTACCCACAAATATGTTGATTTTAGAAAGGTTGAAGAAGTATTATACGAATATCATTCTTAAAAAAATAAACCGGATGAATGGTCTCCACACCACACATCCAGTTTATCTTTTTATTTTAATTTTTATCTATAAACCGTATTACAGAACCAACTAACATTATCCCCAATGCAATGTATATTACTGTAAATGCAATTCCCTTGTCACACGCTCCTGGAACAACACGTCTATCTTTAAAATCCCATTTCAGCAGTTCATACACGCCTATTATAAGTACATTAAACACGATCATTGCAACCGGCTTAAGTTTAATACTCATGATAATATATAAAATCACGAATACGGCCATCAGACCTACAATTCCCGGTACAAACACCTTATAAAACGACTCCATCGCTGCATTATTCCAGTCCGATGCAGACGATGACAGATACGCCTGCGCCATACCAATCAACGACTTACTCTCCTGCCCTCTCTCCGCATACGGCAGAAATAACGATATGACCATCAGCAACGCACCAGCAAGTCCTATAAACAGACCTATGTTCTTCTTTTTATTCATAGTTTATCTCCTTTTTACTTTCAAACCACAGCAACACACAATTTGCACGCATTAAATTGTCTAGCTGCATGTCAAGTTTTCATAGAAAACTTGACACATCACCAAATTCAGTACTGTAAAACAATTTTTAATGTTCAATATTCACCTTACTTATGGCCTATCGTTTCTTTTCTATTCGAGCCTGGAATTTATCAATAACCTTATCAACCCGTTCCTGATCATCACTATAAAATTCTCCAGCAAGATCATAATAAAAATCATAAATATCTGACTTAGAATCATACCATTCACTATAAACATCCGATTTTGTATCGTACCACCTGCTATATTCGTCAGACTTTGTATCATACCAATCACTATAATCCACGCCAGCTCCATCAGAATCCTTTAATATTCCGTCATAAAAATAATCATTTATGTCATCAAATAAGTCCTCATATATCGCATCATTTATATCATCAAATAAATCGTCATATATATCATTATCTATATCCTTTGACATATCATATTTTTCAGAACTATCCTTTTCCGATTCATTTATAGCCTCTGCATACGCAAGTGCCGTTTTATAACCTATCGTACACAATTCAGAATGTTTTGCTAAGATGTCTTCATAAAACCCCTCTATTTTATCTTCATTATTAACAAACGAATCATACGATGTTACATCTTCTTTTATAGACTCCCATTCTTCGTTAAGATACTCTATCCTGGCATTCACCTCTTTTGTTGCAGCCTCTACAATCCCATCCAAGTTTCCCATATCAAAATCTAAAACGACATCATCTTTAGATGTCCTGTCTGGTGCCGATTCCAGTGCCGAATCAGCATCATCCTTCTTTGTTGTCGCTTCAGTTGATTCAGCATCATCCTTCTTTGATGCAGCTTCAGTTGATTCACTTTCACCGGCAGTTGTGTTTTCTATTTTTACTTCATTTTGATTTTTACTTGCAGCTGTATCCTCACTTGTAGAATTACATCCTACTATAGTCAGTGCAATGATTATCAAAGAGTTTACAACTGCCACTTTCTTTATTGTTTTTTTCATATCTTTTCCCTAGTGGTTACATAGTTTTTACGAACCACCTATCTCCTTTCTTACAGTTTCTCAATCATCTCATACGCCTGCTCTATGTACTCGTCTATCTCTACCTTTCTCTGTCTGAGTTTTGTTATATGTATATCGACCTCTCTTCTCACCTCATCCTTGCTCATGTTTTCGAGCTCGGTTATCTCCTTGATTGAAAACTCCAAATTCTGAAGAAGCCTTATCATCCGAACCCGGTCCTGTGCATTCGAATCATACAGCAGATAACCTCTTTCATTTTTTGCAGCTGCTGTCATAAGCCCTGCCTTTTCATATCCCTGAATTGCCCTCCTGCTCACTCCCGTGTGTTCACACAACTCCCTCAGTGTCTCCAATGCTGTTATCACCGCCTCACTTCGACATATTTCTTACATTAAAATTGCACGTTACGTGCAGTCAACATGCGATGTGAACATATCGCTTATGTCATGTTCTAGTGGGATTATCGCACAGGATTTTCAAAAGTGGATTTGTAAATGCAGGTTTCAGAGGTGTGCACCTAGTTACTTCGGATATAGCACTTTACACCTAGTAGCTCCGGATGAGATGTTTTTTGCATACAAAAAGGCTATGCATTATAGCACAGCCTTTTGTCAGTATCTATCGCAACGAAAATATTCTGTTTCACAAGTCCACTTCTATCGACAGGACCCTCCAATTACTTTTATATTACCCAATTCCACTAATATATCAAGCACAATCTTATAGCATCTATGATTCATATATAATGACTTATTAAGAACGACAAGTATCTTACGCAGAGTAACATTTGTCTCTGCGCCCCATTCAGCTCTCTACCTCATACGAAACCCCGCTTGAATTTGTTTCACTGCTTCCTCTGGATTCTCTCTCAATTTTATAAGCATCATAAATGCACCTTCTCCGTCGAGAAATCTTGATTTGCCAGCAAGTTCTTTCGCTGTATATCCCTGGACTTCAACTCCATCATCTTTATACTTTCTATTTATAATCCAATACGCAAACTCGTCCCTGACATCTGGATTGTCACTCAATTTACTCAGCTTGCTTTCTATAAAATCCTGTCCAATTCCAATTTTCCTGTAATACTCACCTATTATTTTTTCAGAATCTTCCATACTTTCACCTCCGAAATTACCATTGAACTCCATCCATATTGCCTCCTGATACCATTCGACCAATAGACCAAACCAGACCGTATATACACATTTCCTTTATTCTGTGTTAATAACGCTACACTTCAAATAGATTTTCAAAGGCTCTTGCCTCAGCCTCTATCATCTGTCCCTGATAATCCAGAAAATTGACAGCATATCCATATTCGTCATGGGCAACCGGAATGTAATGTTCAAAATTATACTTGTACAATTCATCCTGTTCTGTCTCCATCTTTTCCGCCCGAAAGTGCTGATAAGCGTGCCTCATTTCATGGGCAATAGTCCACACTGTCTCCCGAGGATCATTCAATTCATTTTGGTTTATGTGCACACAATTTGTCTGATCATTATAGTATCCATATTGTCCAATGTCTCCATCATAAAATCTCACCTGTGGAACAACCTCAATACCAAGATCCTCTCCAATACTCTTTGCCAGCTCGTGACAAATGTTCTCTCGGTCTCCAAGTTTCATATCTTCCCACTCCGAAAATTTATCGAGTATACTTTTTACATCAGCGCTTTGATTATAGTCAAATTCAAACTGATTCTCCTTGCAGTCCCGTGTTCTTTCCCTTAGTTCAGATTCTGGCATAGAATATTCTTTGGCATTTGGAATGCTAATCTCCGACTTCCAGAAGTTCACTGCATCAATCTTCGAGAGTTCTACCAACTTGATATCTCTGTAATTGTCCGTCTTCCCTGGTTTAGTATCTATCTGTTCACCTTTATCAAACTTTTCGCCAAATATCATAATACGATATCCTGTGCTCCTATCTCGGCAAATCTGCCGTTCTTAAAAACTATCGCTATCCCATGTTCCATATCAAACTTATAATTACAAAGTACTACCACCTGCAAGTCATCGGTTCTTGGCACATACAGACATTTTGGCATAACATACATGAATATATTATCTATTTCCGCAACTTCTACCTGACCGTCCGATTTATCCGCTACATATTTCTTTAGCTGTTCCAGCATCTCACCTGCATTATTTCCAGCACAAAAATCCTGAACCGACTTTTTCTGAGAATCTATCACCTGTTCTCCCGGATACCAGCTATAGCTGACTGGAAGATGAAATTCTCTTCCCCACAAAACTATATTCACATCATTCATCGAAATCGCCTCCTCTACTTGCTGCATCTCTGGTCTTGCATTCTGACACCCCACCACTATGCGAGAAAAATCCATGTATCGCCTCCGGGACAAGATCCATTGTTCTCTGATCTGCCCTTTCGTGCCACGTGCATTTGTTCTCATGTCTCCATTCCTGTACCATTCTCGGTGTCCACTGGCTGG
>ULWV01014800.1_pt1 | contig 51302 bp, 42 predicted proteins | sample 1960651 | NCBI WGS metagenome assembly ULWV01 (sample SAMEA4835820, study PRJEB28245) | human gut metagenome | biome: gut microbiome; material: fecal sample | place: Denmark | collected 2008
GCCCTCTGTAGGCGCCATCTCCTTGAGCAGCAGTTTGAACAGCGTGGTCTTTCCGGATCCACTGCTTCCAACTATGAATACAAACTCGCCTTTTTCTATGTTGATATTCACATTCTTGAGAGCCTCTATGCCCCCAGGATATGTCATACTCACGTTCTCTAATTCTATCATTGTATCTCTCCTGTTATCCAGGCATCAATCCTCATTCCGGACATCCGCCAGTGTAATGTCATCTCGTAATGGTATTGGCTTCTAACCATATCCACGCTACATTATACTACATAATGCCAAATTTGTTGTGTTTTGTTTGTGAAATTAATATTATGTATAACATACATAAGAAGGACTGCCACAGCAGTCCTTCTCGTACACATAGCGCCCACAATATATATATGTGAGACTTATTCATAAATATTCCCTGTATCTTATATTATCATCCATACTTCATCACATATGAATGCGATGACCTGTTTCCAGTCGGTATAACATCAGCCCGATGTCTTCCGCCAGTCTCTTTAACATATGTTAATCTACATATTAGTAATCGAGTGATTCCATATACTTCATATACTTAACTACCATGAGTGCAATCTTGAACGTTATGGCATCCTCAAATACACGAAGATCAAGTCCTGTACTCTTCTGAAGCTTATCAAGTCTGTATACAAGAGTGTTTCTGTGTATATAGAGCTGTCTCGAAGTCTCAGACACATTCAGACTGTTCTCAAAGAACTTGTTGATAGTTGTGAGTGTCTCCTCATCAAACTCATCAGGACTCTTGCCGTCAAAAATCTCTCTGATGAACATCTTACAAAGTGGAAGTGGAAGCTGATAAATAAGTCGTCCAATTCCAAGATTGCTATATGCAATAATGTCTGTATTCTCATAGAATATCTTTCCAACATCGAGTGCCATCTTAGCCTCTTTGTATGATCTTGACACTTCCTTTATCTCATTCACAATAGTACCAAATGAAACATGTACAGATGACATAGCCTCTGTGTTCAGCATATCAACTATCACTTTGGCAATCTTATTCATATCATCATAAGACTCATTAGACTTAACTTCCTTTACAAGGATGATATTCTTCTCATCCACAGCAGTAATAAAGTCCTTTGTCTTTGCTGAGAAAATGTTACGAACTGTCTCCAGTGCGTTTGTATCTTTCTCATTCTTTGTCTCAATGATGAAAACTATACGTCTTACATCCGTATCAATATGAAGCTTCTTTGCTCTATTATAGATATCAACCAGAAGAAGATTGTCAAGAAGAAGGTTCTTGATAAAGTTATCCTTATCAAATCTCTCCTTGTATGCAACGAGAAGATTCTGTATCTGAAATGCTGCAATCTTGCCTACCATATATGTATCATCAGTCTCACCCTTTGCCATAAGGATATGCTCAAGCTGATTGTCGTCAAACACCTTAAAAAACTGAAATCCTCTTACAACCTGGCTTTCTGCTGGGGAATCCACAAATGCATGTACAGCATCCTCATAATCATCTACATCCTTAAGTGTAGAAGCAAGAACCTTGCCCTCTGTATCCAAAACACAGAGATCTGTTCTTGTAATATTCTTTAATCCATCTATCGTATCTTGAAGAATCTGGTTTGATATCATAATTTCACTCCTTATATACTATTGTACTTTAGCCCGCAAATCTATAAGTACTATTTTAATGCAATCTTGATTAAAAAAAAAGAGAAAATGCAGATTTTTTATTAAAATTTTCTGCATCTTCCCTTTTTAGAATTTAAAATCACACGCTCTGTTTAACAGATTTGTAATTATTCATTTTTCTTAATCATATAAGACTAGTTCACAAGAATCTCCTCTGTCTCCTTATCGAAGATGTGGATCTTGCTTAAGTCAAATGCGAACTGTACTGTATCGCCAGGTCTAGCTGTTGTACGAGCATTTACTCTTGCTGTGATATCGAACTGATCGATTGTGAAGTATAAGTAAACCTCAGCACCAAGCATCTCGTAAATATTGATTCTGGCATCAATTACGCTCTCTGGTGATGACTCGATGAAGAGCTGCTCATCATGAATATCCTCTGGACGGATACCAAGAACAACTTCCTTGTCAATAGCATCAAGTGCGATAAGTCTCTCAGCCTTGCTGTCTGGAACCTTGATTGAATGTGAACCGAACATAAGGAGAACGTCAGCACCTGACTTAACAACCTTACAATCAATGAAGTTCATAGGTGGCATACCCATGAATCCAGCAACGAAGAGGTTGCATGGCTTGTCATAGAGGTTCTGAGGTGTATCAACCTGCTGGATGATACCATCCTTCATAACTACGATTCTTGTACCAAGTGTCATAGCCTCTGTCTGGTCATGTGTTACGTAGATGATTGTTGTCTGAAGTCTCTGATGAAGCTTTGAGATCTCAACACGCATCTGTACACGAAGCTTAGCATCAAGGTTTGAAAGAGGCTCGTCCATAAGGAATACCTTTGGCTCACGGACAATTGCACGTCCCATAGCAACTCGCTGTCTCTGTCCACCTGATAAAGCCTTTGGCTTTCTGTCAAGAAGATGCTCGATATCAAGGATCTTAGCTGCCTCATGTACAGCCTTGTCGATCTTCTCCTTTGGTACCTTTCTTAACTTAAGACCAAACGCCATGTTATCATATACTGACATATGTGGATACAGAGCGTAGTTCTGGAATACCATCGCAATATCTCTGTCCTTTGGCTCTACATCATTTACAAGTCTGTCGCCGATCCATAACTCACCTGAGCTGATATCCTCAAGACCTGCTATCATTCTAAGAGTTGTTGACTTTCCACAACCTGATGGTCCAACAAAGATGATGAACTCCTTGTCTTCAATCTCAAGGTTGAAGTCCTTAACTGCGTTGAATCCGTTAGGATATACCTTGTAAATGTTCTTAAGTGATAAACTTGCCATTTGAAATTACCTCCGTAGTGTATATTATCTTGTTTTTGTTCACCCTAAAAACTATTGTTATTCTACATCATTGGCTTTTTTCATTCTATGTGATTATTGCTCAAAAAAAATTTCCAACTTTTGTATATATTGTATATTTGCACAAATTTTGCATCATTTTGACGGTTTTCAACTCTTTTTACTCCGCTTTAAACTTCTATTTTTGTGAAACCTTCACCATACTATGCACTGATACAGCTGTTTTTCGTCACGTTTTCAGTATATTTTATTACTTTTGACCATGTATTTTACCCATATATATACTTGACAAATTTGATTTACAACATCTAGCAAAACATATGTGCGTACTTTTTCACTTGACAATGATAAAAATTATTGCACGCGCAAAACAATGGATATTGTATTCATTCTGTTAATCTGTTTTATAAAAAAACTCTGTCAGGATTCACATAAAAAGGTGAACTGACAGAGTTTTTCTTGCATTTCAAAATTAATTATTTGCCGCATCCATGGAGCCGACAACAATCACTATATCCGCACCGCTTACATCTATATCACACAGACTTCCATCAAGTTCTGACTTGTCAGCAGTTGACGCAGATGAAAACAAGCTTGTGATGCCGCTGACATCATAAGAACCTGACACATATACAGTCGTTGATGACTGACTGTCTCCAGTATATGTTCCTATATCTACAGACGAGTATCCTGACGCATTCAACGTTCCCTGCCATGTGGCAGCCACACCAGACTCTCCCGATGCGTTTATAACCGCTATATTAGCGTTCTTTGCATCGTTGCCAGTCTGATCATCCTCAGATGACACCTCATCAGATGAATCGTCTCCAGATGCATCTGAGTTTTCCCCGCCAAATGTAGGATCTGAAGGATCAGTTTCCTCCGTGACTATACTTGCCGCTTCCTTTGTTGTTGTCGTATCGGATTTCTTATTCTTACTCATAGTCCGTGCCAGAAGTACAAGCATGACCACAATTGCAACCGCCAATATAATAACGGCAGCTCTGAGCATTGTATCAAGGAACAGTTTCATAACTTTCTTACCCATTATATAGCCTCCATATTCATTCTCTTATACATATTCGATTATTAACAAAAACAAATAGAGTATACCAAAGTGCTTTTTTATTTTCAACACATAATTCACGTGATATAATATTTTTCATAAGGAGGACCCGCCTTGCGGGGGATTCCTTATGAAGCACGCAGGCACCTCGCGCATGCGACTTTTAATGTGCCTGCTCCTTTTTCTTAAGGAGGACCCGCTCCTGCGGGAGATTCCTTATGAAGCACGCAGGCACCTCGCGCACGCGACTTTTAATGTGCCTGCTCCTTTTTCATAAGGAGGGAACTACTATTTGCTTTTTCAGGAGGGTAATATTTTGAATACCGCAATCATCATTGGAGCTTCAACCGGTATCGGAAGAGCCACTGCTCTTGCGCTGTCCGGAACATACAATAATATCGCAATAACGTCATTCAGACACCCGGACGATCTCATGACTCTGCAAAAGGAACTGACAGCAAACGGCTGCAACTGCCTCGCAATGTGCGGCGATGCAGGCGACATGGATTTTATGCAGGAGTTCATCAGCCAGGTCGTTGATAAATTTGGAAGCGATATAAGGTTGTTGGTCAACAATGCTGGAATATCTCATGTCGGGCTGCTCTCCGATATGTCCGCAGCAGACTTCGACAGGACCATGAAATCAAATATTTATTCTGTATTCAATAGCTGCAGGCAAGTCGTTCCTTATATGGTTCACGCACATAAAGGATGCATCATCAATATATCATCTGTATGGGGCAGCACCGGGGCATCATGTGAGGTTGCATATTCTGCGTCCAAAGGAGCGGTAAATGCTTTCTCCAGGGCTTTAGGAAAAGAGCTGGCACCAAGCGGCATAAATGTAAACGCTATTGCATTCGGGGCTATAGATACAACCATGAACGGCCATTTGTCACAAGATGAGCGCCAGATGCTTGAGGACGAAATCCCCGCCGGGCGCATGGCAACAGTCACTGAGGCAGCCGCTTTCATTGTCCACATAGCAGCATGCGATAACTACCTTAACGGCCAGGTTATTACATTTGACGGAGCATGGCAGTAAGTCTCACCCCAATTGTCATTTCCAACAATAACATAGTATAATTCTAACAAATTACTATTGCTTAATTGTATATATTGCTTTAAAATAAACTATATATGTTATAGAAATAGGGGTTGAAAAATGGGATTTGGATTTGGTAAAAAGAAAAAGGGTAAATCTGACGATGTCACTCCCCTAAATGGTATGCAGACCAAGATGGATGAAGATGGCAACGTTGAGATTGTCTCCAAAAACTTTAAGATGAAACCGACTCAGAAGCCTGCATCCGAAACTGAGGGCAAAGGTGACACATGGATCTGCTGGGGATGCGGTCAGCCTACCAACCAGGATATCTGTCCTGTATGTGGTAAAAAGAAAATTAAATAACACCCAAAAAGAGATTGCGGCATTTTGCAATCTCTTTTTTATGTGTCCAATCACTTTTCAGTGAAATCATGGTTATTTTTTTCAATCAGTTCTATATTATCAAAATGTGATTCCCACTGCATTGATCACCAGCCCCCACACAAGTCCTGCAGTATACAGCATCACCGCTATCCTTATATTCTCCGCTGGTCTGTGCCTGTTCATCCTGAAGAGCACCACAAGGCCTACACCTGCACTAACAAGAAGTCCTGACATCATAGCACCTGCACTGAGTATCCCCTGAAGGTACAGCTCGGTTATTATGACAGACGCCGCACAGTTAGGTATGAGCCCAACCAGAGCTGCCGCAGCCTCTCCAAGCACCGGCACATCGTTGAATATACGTGCTATGGATTCTTCTCCTACAGCCTCTATGATCACATTTATCACAAGTGTGAATATAAATATAAATATTGTAATCTTTGCAGTGTGAACCAGCGCAGATCTGAATATTCCACCCTCGCAGTCACAGTGCTCCTGTTCACACACCTCATGGATATTCTTCTCTCCAAAATGTCCGTGGTCATGACTGTGCTCATGGACATAGTCATGCACATGTCCTTTTCCCTTCTTCTCAGCTGCATCCTTATAAACTATATTCTGTGTGTGTATGGAGCTTTCTGCCGCTTTTTCAGCGTCACTGTGCTCATGTCCGCTATGGTGTTCATGTTCATCATGCCCGCCATGTCTATGGACAGGATCTATCTTCTTTACCCGAACCGGCTTTCTCATTCGGTCAAGCACAAACCCAACTATATATCCCGTCACAATAGCTATAACAGCTTTAGCGGCAAGAATCTTGATTATAGTTTCTGCAGTAACCGCATCATTTGACAACATAATAGGCAGCATCTCGTCCGATGTGGACATAAATACAGCTATAAGCACACCTGCACCTATCACACCCCCGCTGTACAGGTTTGACGCCATCAGTGAAAATCCGCACTGAGGCACAATTCCAAGCACACCACCGAGCAACGGACCAAGTTTCTCAGCCTTTCCAAGCACATGTGCCTGTCTGCCTGCAGTCTTCCTCTCAAGCCATTCCATGACCACATAGGTTATAAGCAGGAACGGTATAAGCTTCACCGTATCAAGCAGCGCATCCTTAAATGAATCTATCAACACTTCCTTCATATATCAAACACTCCTTCTCAGATCAGCACTCATAGATATTATATCCGCAATTGTCCTGACTGAATCCAAAATACTCTTCGTTGGTCATATCATTGAAATAGCTGCATATCACCCGGCATATTCCATTGTGACAGACAAACAGCACTGATGAATCCGGATAGAGCTTACAAGTCTCTATTATCAGATCATACGTCCTCCTGGCAATATCCATCATAGATTCTCCACCGGGATATCTGTATGCGAACATTCTCTTGTTGTTCAAAAAATCCCGGTCATCCCTTTGGACGCCCTCATATACTCCGTAATCCTGTTCTATAAGCCTCGCATCCGTAATTACCTGCAAATGCTTTCTTTCCGCCACAACCCTGGCTGTATCCTGCGCTCTGGAAAGCGGCGATGCTATTATCACATCAATCGGGCAGTCGTCCAATCTGTCTGCAAGGAGCTGTGCCTGGCGAAGTCCTTTCTCTGTAAGCGGGGAATCCGTCCTGCCACAGACCTTATTCTGTCTGTTCCATTCCGTCTCTCCGTGTCTTGCAACATATAACTTCATCTGTTCACTCCTTCCAGCCACATTGGGCGCCTGCCCATTTCCCAAACTATGCATCAACTACAAAATGTCACGTCTTTATAATATTAAGCATTTTTACAAATTAATCAACTGTTTTTGGATATTAAAGCGTCTGGAACTATCTTCTATATGCTTATACTGTCTGAACTGGAACTGCTATCCGTATTCTGCGATTTTTCATTTGAGCTGTTATTCTGTCCGTTATCTCTGTTACCACCTGGGACTTGCACGTCTCCTTTGCCTGAACCACTGTCCGAGCTCTGCATTCCGCCTGAGTCCTCGCTGTATGTAATATCATCCAGTGTAAATGTACTGCTCTGGTCGCCAGCAGTCAAAGTGTATGTCTCACCCTGCTTCATATCTGATGTACTAATGACAACTGAGTTAAATTTTTTGCCTGCCTTGTAACTGAGCACCTCTTTGCCGTCGGAACCAGCGAGTGTGATCGTCTCACCGGCATCGATCCATCCGTCAAAGCTGACCAGAGCTGAACACTGTGTGGATTCGTCTCCGAATCCCTGTGCCATACCAGAACCGCCAACAGCTATGATCTCACCACCTGCGATCGTCGCGTAGATTCCGTAGTCCAGCGCACCATTTCCACTGTTCGAAGGGCCGAGTACATATACACTCCCTCCTGAAATTCCAAGATAACCATTTGTATCTATTCCATCACCGTCGGCATTTATGTTTATCGTTCCTCCGGTTATAAGAATATATGCATCGCAATCGGCATCCATGTCCACTCCGCCCATAGCCGGGTCACCTGACTTATCTGAACCGTCTGACACACCTGAACCACCTGGCACACCTGAACCGTCTGGCATATCACCACTTTCCGGCTGTCCTTCATTTTCTGGAAGATTCGGTCTGTCGCCGCTCTGTCCGTTGCCATCAGGTCTTGCCGGCGGGGGGTTGCCGTTCACATCTACACCGTGATCTCCGCCGAAACCTCCTTTATTGTCACCTACGCCATGGGAGCTGCCGCCTTTATTGTCGCCTGAACTGCCAGAGCTTCCTCCTGCCGCATTGAATCCATCATCGCTGGCTGCCACGTCTATATCGCCACCGGTCACTAGTATCTTATAACCCTCGATACCCTCATAGCTCTTGGAAATGTCTATATCGCCACCGGTTATGATCAAAAGTCCTTCAGCGTGCATCGCATCGTCTCCAACCGATATATCAATGTCTCCATCTTCTATATATATGTAACCATCCTGCTGGTCGTCGTTTCCGGCGTGTATGCCATCCTCATCACAGGTAAGGGTGAATGTTCCATCTGCTATCCTGACGCTATCCTTGCCGTTCAGACAGTGATCCTGACTTTCTATCGTATATGTTCCACCCGTTACCACCAGGTCATCCTTAGACACTATTCCACGTCCGACGGTGTCCTTGACCGACAGGCTTCCACCGCCGCCCAGTGTGAGATCACATTTGGCAAATATGACAGCCATTTGCGGATTCCCGCTCTATATCTAATATATTTATTATTCCTCATACGATCATCTCCTTGCTAAGTATTTGCCAACTGACCTGAATTTTCGGTCTGCTTTATATCATCAACATCACCTCATGCATCTGTCATCGTCTATAGTGTTATATCCCACGAGCACCTGCCATCTTCTACAGTGTTATATTCCACGAGCACACACTGTCTTCTGCAGTGTTATAGACCACGAACACACACTGTCTTCTACAATGTCATGTCGCCCGAATCCACCTGCATCAGCATGATTTCCAGATTGCCATTTCTCACCCTGAGTCTGTCTATCATGTCCTTCTGATTTGTATCCTTATTAAGTTTCACCACATATGTAAGCTTGAACAGACTTCCCATATTGGTCGTCTTCACATTTGTCAGCCTGTAATTTTCTGTGCAGTCGGCAAGTATCTCATCAAATGCCTCTGTATAGTCAAGATTTTCAGGCACGGTGATCTTCAGGGTTCTCTCTTCTCCATCCATTCCGCCGCCAAATCCCGTAAGGCTGCAAATAAACATTGCTCCGCCAAGTATGACGGCAAATAATACTGCATATCCGATAAATCCCATTCCAGTGACAAGACCAGCTCCCATTGCAAGGAATATTGCACATATCTCCTTCGCCGAACCGGGCACCGATCTGAATCTCACCAAACTGAAGGCTCCTGCCACAGCAACGCCCGCACCAACATTTCCATTTACCATCATGATCACCACGCACACAACCGCGGGTATGAGTGCCAGCGTCACAAGGAAGCTCTGGGTATACTTGCTTCTGAACGCATACATTCCCGCAAGGAATACGCCTATCACAAGAGATACCGCTATGCAGATCAGAAACTCCTGCACCGTTACCGTTGTCGCCGTCCCAAATACACTGTCAAATAATCCTGTCATCTTCTATCTCCTCCTACTCATGTTTGTCACTTTATGATTTACATAATTCGTCTTTTTATAATTTTAGGTTTTAATTTAATATGATCGATATATATTTTTACTAGTTGTTCTACTGATTTTGTACAGTCACTCTTTTGTACCCATTTTTTGTCAATATCATTTATTCTTGACTTATATCAACCAATCATTTGTTTATATGCCTCTCCATATTTTGAAAACGATGTTCTGTACACATTGTACTTCGTGAGCAAATGTGCCAACCACAGAGGGAAGCCTCCTGCCATTTTGATTTCCATGAGAACCTTGTACTCTGGTATGACCTTGTGTCCATATGGTTCCTTCTGAAGTGTCAGTTCTTCATTCTGCCACAGTATATTGTAGTCAAATGTGATCCTGAGCTCCGGGTCATCTATTCCTTTATAAGAATCCCTCTCATACGAGAGAACCACCGCAGGCTCCAGATCTTTGTATACCTGCATAAAATAATTTATCTCTCTGCCTATCTGGCAATCCTCGTGCAGTGGCTGACCGCCCACCAGATAATCCATAGCCTCCTGCTCTGACACCTCAAGTCTTCTCTTGTACACAACAGATTTGTATTTCTTCTTGAGCTCGATAAAAACCTCTGAATCGTCATCCGGGACTCCATAGCTTCTGAGCCTGAGCTTCTCTTTGTAAACCGGCTTTTCTATGGAGTCTCTGATGAGCCTGTGGGAAGGAGTGTCAAAATATATGTTAATGATCTGGCTATGCGCAAACCTGTCCGGCTGCATATACCTTATCATTTCGCTCATTATCTGCTCGTACTGTTCTCTATCTAACATGTACTTAAGTTCATATCTTTTAAACGTGTTGTCTGCCATAATCATCATCCTTTCTTTATCTTATCTCCTCTTGATGATGCTATAATAGCCTGTCAAACTTAAACGAACTTTAAATATAAAAAATTGTCTTCGGTGACTCCTGTTGGTATGTATTCTCTATGTTGTATATCCAATCGGTAGTGCCGGCGACTGAACTTTGACGCTTCTGTGCCGCCGCAGAGAGCTAGGCGACCTTATCGTGCTTGGCGCGGCGTGCACGATGGAAGCAAAGTCAAAGTGAGGGTAGACAAACGTGATTGGATATACAACATGGAGATTACACCAACAGGAGTCACCGAAGACAACCGCAACGCAAAAACGCCCATCTGCGGATCACTCCACAGATGGACGTCTATAGTCTTATATTATAATCTTATGTCTAGTTGATTTGAAGATGTGGCTCTCGCCAAATGCTTAGGATTAGCAAACACCCTGAGCAAGCATAGCGTCAACAACCTTCTCGAAGCCGGCGATGTTTGCACCTGCAACATAGTCTGCATTTCCGCCAACTGTCATGTTGTATCTCTTTGCTGCATCTGAGATGTTTGCGTAGATTGTCTCCATGATTCCCTTGAGCTTGCCATCAACTTCCTCGAATGTCCATGAAAGTCTCTCGCTGTTCTGGCTCATCTCAAGAGCTGATGTAGCAACACCACCTGCATTTGCAGCCTTACCACCAACAAAGAGAACACCATTCTCCTGAAGGTACTTAGTAGCCTCAAGAGTTGTAGGCATGTTAGCACCCTCTGTTACTGAGATAACACCGTTTGCAACGAGCATCTTAGCATCGTCAAGGTTAAGCTCGTTCTGTGTAGCACATGGAAGAGCAAGGTCACACTTGATTGACCATACGCCGTGATCATTTGCATCCTTCTTTACATGGTACTCAGCTGATGGTCTAGCAGCAGCATAAGCATCAAGACGTGCTCTCTTAACTTCCTTAACTTCCTTAAGAAGTGCAACATCGATTCCTTCTGGATCGTAGATCCAACCTGTAGAATCTGAACATGTAACACACTTAGCACCTAACTGATGTGCCTTCTGGATTGCGTAGATTGCAACATTACCAGCACCTGATACTGCACAAGTCTTGCCTGCGATATCAATGTCATGATCCTTTAACAGTGCGTTTGTAAGGTAAAGCAGTCCGTAACCAGTAGCCTCTGTACGGGCAAGTGATCCACCATATGTAAGTCCCTTACCTGTGAGAACTCCCTCGTATGATCCACGGATTCTCTTGAACTGACCGAACATGAAACCGATCTCTCTAGCGCCTGTTCCGATATCTCCAGCTGGGACATCGACATCAGCACCGATATACTTGCAAAGCTCTGTCATGAAGCTCTGGCAGAATGCCATGATCTCTCTGTCTGACTTACCCTTAGGGTCGAAGTCTGAACCACCCTTACCACCACCGATTGGAAGTGTTGTAAGTGAGTTCTTGAAAACCTGCTCGAAACCAAGGAACTTAATGATACCAAGGTTTACTGATGGGTGAAGTCTGAGACCTCCCTTGTATGGTCCAATGGCATTGTTGAACTGTACACGGAAACCTCTGTTGACCTGTACCTGTCCGTTGTCATCTACCCATGGTACTCTGAACATGAGCTGTCTATCTGGCTCTGTGATTCTCTCGAGGATAGCATTCTTTCTGTAAAGCTCCTCATTTGCCTCGATGCAAGGTCTGAGTGAATCAAGAACCTCTGTTACTGCCTGTAAGAACTCAGGCTGATCTGCATTCTTCTTCTGTACTATCTCGAGTACTTCATCAACATATGACATAGTAAAAATCCTCCTAAACTGATTATATATAATGGCCTGCTAATTATTTCCTGACCACGCTCCCTATTATAGTATAGGAAATTAAGATTGTAAAGCAAAAACTTGAGAAATCTAAGTATTTTTTTGTTTTTGCTTAATTTTCCCCTGTTTTTATCAATTACGCTTATTATTTATAAACATTATTCCCGGTTATGATTGTTCCAATGGGATATATTCAGAGATGTTTTTTCGCTGATCTCCGCTTCTACTTATTATCCGCGTCATGATGAAGATCATTCTTCCAGTATCTGCACCTATGCTTTACATTTGTCGAGAATACGATCTGAGTCTTGGTCTTTCCAAATCTCTGAAGCTCGCCAACAAAATGATCAAGATCTGCTGTTGTCTTGAAACGTACCTCTATGAGCATTGAGTAATCTCCTGTCACACAGTTGCACTCCACAACATTTAACACGCTATCTATATATGGGTAGAACTCAGCCTTCTGCTCCGGTGAAACCTCAAGATTGATAAATGCCTTGATGTAATGGCCCATGGCCTCCGGATTCAGCTTGGTTGTAAATCCCTCAAGCACACCCTCAGCAAGCATCCTGTCTATTCTTGTTCCAACTGCTGTAGGTGACATGGACACCTCAGCACCTATATCCTTGAGTGATACACGTGCATTATCCTGAAGCATGGCAAGTATCTTCTCATCCACCTCGTCCAGTCTGTAGTATATCAGTTCTTTCTTTTCCATAAGATGTCTTCTCCTTCTCACTTTCTAAGGCAATTACTATAATTAGGATGAAAAATAACAGAGTTTTCCTATCATATCAATCAGTCGGGTGCTCCCATCTTATCCTGTATAATCCGCAATTGTCCTTTTTCCTATTCAAGCACCTTATCTCGTGGTGCAACTTGTGTTTCACAATCATATTAGCATATTTACTTAAGATTATAAATGTGTAGTGTCATTATATACCTTACTTTGCGCAAATTACAACCTGATTTTTATGTATATTTGCTGTTATACGCAGCCTGATTTTTACCCATAAGTTTTCGTCATTTTACGATATAATTATCCTCAAGCCAGTGTGCCACCCCATCCTCATCATTGGATGAAATAACCGCTGTGGCATAGCTTTTAAGCTGTTCATCAGCATTTTGCACTGCGTAGCTTTCGTCTGCAAGTTCAAACATATCTATATCATTCCTACCGTCTCCAAATGCGATCACCCTGTCGCACTCCAGTATTTTCTGCAACTGTTTTATCGCATTTGCCTTGGATGCCTCAAGCGGCATGATCTCCAGCCATTGTTCATCCGTATAAATGTCTTTCTGATATACACAGTGAAATGTTTCTTTATATTTATCGTACAACGGCTTTAATTTTTCCGGACTGTCAATGCAGGTTATGTAGAAAATATCTCCCACTTTCAAGTTCTCCGCAGACTTTACGACATGTGTCCTGATATCCCCCTGCCTGCTGAGCAGGAACTTCTTCATACCATCTGTGCACAGCTCCGGGACATATGAAAACTTCTCCTTGCCATCTATCCGCGCATACACTATCGGAAATATCTGATTACCGAATAGATCGTCAAGCACTGATCCTACCGATTCATCAAAGTAATTCGCAGCAAGGACTTCACCGGTAAGATTGTCTACTATAAACGCCCCATTGTATACGATCAGTGGAATTTCTGCCCGCAGTCCGCTTGTCACCTTCTTCGCTGTGATAAGTGAGCGCGCCGTGGTATAAGAGAATATCATCCCTCTGTCTGTCAGATTATTGATTACACTGTTTGTATACTCGGATGTGGTCTCATTACTGCGAAGAAGCGTACCGTCCAGATCTGATACATATAAAGTTTTCATGTTGTCACCCACCTATCACAATTTTTCTGCAATACATACTATATTTCTACAACTCACACATTTTCATACAACGTGCATTATTTCTTATAATGCTTTCGTTTTCCCACAATTCACTCGATTTCCTACTCCCCACTAGATTTTCAATTTTCTACTACATACTAGTTTCCATAACACTCTATCTTCTGTACAGGATTTCCACATCGCCGTCCACGAATCCAGCAGCAACAGCCTCGTACTTCTTAAGTTTCTCAGCATATTTTCCTTCTGTGAGATACTTTCTGATCATCTCACAGGAAATATCAAGTATCTTCTCCCAGCCTCCCACCTGCTGCCATTCGTACAGATCTTCCCCTGTCGTAAACTCCTCATAGCAGTTCCAGTCCTCATCCTCCTCGTCAAAATAAGTTGAACTTATCAACTGGATCGACCAGTGCAAGTCCACCTCTTCATATATATTGAAATTGATTGCCACACCAGGTAACGGCATATTCTCATCTAAAATTCTGTCTAACCATTTTGCAAATTCATCGTACATATCTATTCCCCCTGTTCGTCACGTTTTTTCCTACAAGTCTTTACTGTTATTTCTATGTTCAACCTTCTAATCCTTCTCATATATAAATGTCGTATCTCCTATGGTGCATTTCAGATATTTTCCATCTATCGTGCCCGTTGAAAAGCTAAGAGTATCCGTCATCTTAAAGTTGTACTGATTATTCCCCGTCTGTTCCACCTGCAGATTGATAGTCTTATCCCCCATCGCCTTACCGGAATAGTAAAATGTTGCAGTATCACCACTTATTTCATAGATCTCTTTTGTGTCCTCACTCTTGACCTTATACGTCTTGCCATCTGGTGTCTCACTTTTTACAAGCACCCATTTTCCATCCAGCGTCTCAGTCTTACCACACGCTGTAAACGCAAACACACATACCACTACCAGTATCACTGATATCATTTTCTTTATATTCCCCATTTTATTTCCTCCCTTTTGAATATCTGTCATCTAAGTTATTTTATCAAAAAGGCTGATGTGAAGTCTTCACTCTTACACATCAGCCTCATTTTTATGATTCTATTTAATTACTTGTTGTTCTTGATGTACTCATCAATTCCCTTTGCACCAGCTCTGCCAGCTTCCATTGCAAGGATAACTGTTGCAGCTCCTGTAACGGCATCACCACCGGCATATACGCCTTCCTTGGTTGTCTGTCCGTTTGCCTCTTCTGCAACGATACACTTCCACTTGTTTGTCTCAAGTCCCTCTGTTGTCGATGAGATAAGTGGGTTTGGTGAAGTTCCAAGTGACATGATGACTGTGTCAACATCCATTGTGAACTCTGAATCAGGAATCTCCACAGGTCTTCTTCTGCCTGATGCATCAGGCTCGCCGAGCTCCATCTTCACGCACTTCATACCGCATACCCAGCCGTTCTCATCCTCAAGAATCTCTGTTGGGTTTGTGAGGAGATCAAATATAATTCCCTCTTCCTTAGCGTGGTGAACCTCCTCAACTCTGGCTGGAAGCTCCTCCTCTGAACGTCTGTATACGATATGTGTCTCAGCGCCAAGTCTGAGTGCTGTTCTCGCTGCATCCATAGCAACATTTCCACCGCCGACTACGGCAACCTTCTTACCTCTCATGATAGGTGTATTTGAATTCTCGTCAAATGCCTTCATGAGGTTGCTTCTTGTGAGGTACTCATTTGCCGAGAATACGCCGTTGGCATTCTCACCCGGGATACCCATGAACTTAGGAAGTCCTGCGCCTGATCCGATGAACACTGCATCAAATCCCTCATCCTCAAGGAGTGAGTCGATTGTGACTGACTTTCCTACTACTACATTTGTCTCTATCTTGACACCAAGTGACTTGATGTTCTCAATCTCCTTGGCAACTACCTTCTCCTTTGGAAGACGGAACTCTGGGATTCCGTATACGAGAACTCCGCCTGGCTGGTGAAGTGCCTCGAATATAGTTACATCGTAACCCATCTTTGCAAGATCTCCGGCTGCTGTCACACCTGAAGGGCCTGATCCGATGACTGCCACCTTGTGACCGTTCATCTCCTTTGCAGGCTCTGGCTTGATTCCGTTCTCACGAGCCCAGTCAGCAACAAATCTCTCAAGCTTACCGATGGATATCGCCTCGCCCTTGATTCCTCTGATACACTTCTGCTCACACTGTGTCTCCTGTGGACATACACGGCCACATACAGCAGGAAGTGCTGATGACTCGCTGATGATCTTGAACGCCTCAGCGAAGTTGCCCTCCTTGACCTGAGCTATAAATCCAGGGATATTGATAGATACAGGACAGCCATTCATACATGGGGCGTTCTTACATCCTATACATCTTGAAGCCTCAGCCATAGCCTCCTCTTCATTATATCCGTAACAAACCTCTTCAAAATTCTTTGCACGTACCTGTGGCTCCTGCTCGCGAACCGGCACTCTCTTCCAAACATCTACTTCTATAGCCATTACTTGTCACCTCCACAGTTTCCACATCCGCCATGATGTGTATCGCCCTCTTTTGCTGCAAGGAATGCTCTGCCCTCTGCTGTCTTGTAGAGCTGCTGACGCTGCATAGCCTCCTCAAAGTTCACCTTGTGGCCGTCGAACTCTGGTCCGTCTACACACGCGAACTTAACCTCTCCGCCTACTGTCACACGGCAGGCACCACACATACCTGTTCCGTCTACCATGATAGGGTTAAGGCTGACAACTGTAGGAATCTCAAGCTCCTTTGTGAGCTTACATACGAACTTCATCATGATCATAGGTCCGATGGCAACACATACATCATACTTGTTGCCAGCGTCTACAAGCTTCTGGATCTCATTTGTAACGACACCCTTGCTTCCATATGAACCGTCATCTGTTGTGATATACAGGTTGCCGGCTACCTTCTTCATCTTGTCCTCAAGAATGATGAGTGACTTGTTTCTTCCTCCGACGATGACATCAGCATCGATGCCCTGCTCGTGAAGCCACTTTACCTGTGGGTATACAGGTGCTGTTCCAACACCACCTGCAACGAAGAGAATCTTCTTTTTCTTGAGCTCTTCTATATCCTCCTTGCAGAACTCTGATGGACATCCAAGTGGTCCAACGAAATCTGCAAATGAATCTCCAACCTTCTTATTCTTCATCATCTCTGTAGCAGCTCCAACTACCTGGAATACTATAGTGATGGTTCCGTCCTCTCTTGAGTAATCGCAGATAGTGAGAGGGATTCTCTCTCCATCCTCTGAACCTCTGACAATTACAAACTGTCCCGGAAGACATTTATTTGCAACTCGTGGCGCAACCACGTCCATGAGGTATATGGTCTCTGTCAACTGTTCAACCTTAGTAATCTTATACACTCTGTGCTCCGTCCTTTCCGACAGCCAAATTATGACTGTTATGATCATTTTATTCTGTAAATGGGTGCAAACGCCCCTATTTATACACGTACGTACTTAATTTAGCAAAAAATATCAACAAAATCAAGGTATATGTAAAATATACCATATTATTGAGACCCTCATTGTCACTATACAAAAATTCCTGCCGATATAACTGTATTATTACACACTCTCTAACGCCTTTCGCAGCATCTCTGCAGTTTGATATCTCATTTTAATCTCTGCTGATATCGATTTTTGAACAATATGAGCAAGTTTTTTTGCGCGCGATTCATTTGCCGAATCATCTATAAGATAACTATAATATGGCAGAGGAGGATTTTCCCCTTTCAATCTTTTCATCATGGCTAAATCCCTATCCGCCGGAGTAAAAACCCGGGGATACTCTGGCAATCCAGGAATTCTGAAGTGATTAATCATACGATACAGCACCATTCCTATTGCATACAGATCCAGATCATACGAAGCCTCCTGTCCGCTATATACCTCCGGGGACATATAACTAAGAGTTCCAGGCCTCCCCTTTTGTATCGTATTTCTGGTAGTCTGCTTTGCAATACCAAAATCCCCCAATTTATACCTTTTTGTATATGGATTGTAAAATATATTATCTGGTTTTATATCCTGATGTACTATTCTTTTTTCGTACAGTTTTTCCAACGCACGGCAAATATCTATCCCAAGTTTTACTATATCATCAAGCGCCAGTTTATTATCCATGGCAAGCCTGGTCAACGGAACGAGGTATTCCATTCTTATAAGCAGCAGCCAGCCATATCCACCACCCTCATACATATCCCGGATTTCATATTCATATATCTGGACAACGTTATCACTTTCTGCCAGTTTCTGCATAATTTTGATCTCATCCAAAGCCTTGTTAAGCACCATTTCAAAATATAATCTTGCGCTTTCTTTATCAAGTCCCTCCAACCATGCTTTTTCTCTGATTTCTTCACTTGCCGGTACCGGAATTACTTTCAATGCCGAACAAGAAGATCCTTGCCATGCACTCCCCTTCATTTTTATTTTCCACACACAGCCATATGATCCCTGTCCCACTCTGCGATCTATTTTCCATCCATCAAAATAGTCTTCCTGGGACTCAACATATTTCAAAATCACATCATCCATATCACTTTGCCAACTCCTGAACAGCATTGATATTCCTTAGAAGCTTTAGTTCCTCTTCAGGGGTAAGTTCCAGCCTGCCAGCCTCATATTGTTTATATTTGAATAAGGCGTTTGCTAAGAATTGCACTTTCATCATGCGGCAGTGGTCATCACTTATATGATATACATTTGAGCTAGCACCATAGTTAATTCCATAACAGGTAGGACATACTCCTACAACCGGACATTTCCGGCATTTTTCATCCAGATAATCCATTGACAACGGACAGCTGAAATCCAGTTTCTTGGCTTTTTCAGCTTTCTCTTTGCCCAAACACAAAGGAGCAAATGCATGGCAAGGATAAACCTCCCCATCAACATCATACGACTTCATAAAAGGACCAACTCCGCAGAATCTTTTTGGTTTATCGCTTCCCGGATCCATATCCATTATCGCCAGATTTAAAATGGTTGCCGGTTTATATTCCGGTGAAGCCATATAAAAATCTATCAATTCTATAAGCTGTCTGGTTAATATCTCCGCATCTCTTTCCTGCCATGATATTCCATATCCCAAGTTTGCCGATACCTCAAACCCGGATTCGTGAAGGTACTTTATACCTTCTGCAAGCCCCGGCAAAGTTTCATGTGTCACAGTCATCTTTGCAAATGGATACTCTTTTCTAAAGAAATCCAAATCTATCTGATCAAAAGATCCTGACCGGTTTGCATTATGCATTTCCTTCGTTCCATCTATACTGACATATACCTCCATACTGTCAGAATTTTCAATCAGCCAGTCCTGTATCTCTCCATGTACGAGCGTACCATTTGTTGTTGTAAAGCCAAACCAGCCCTTTGGCCACTGCCTGCTTTTCAAAAAACTGTGGATTTGTTTTATCTGTTCAAATTGAAGATACGGTTCCCCACCAAAATAATAAATGCACACAAAGTCTGATCCATCATCCGCTGTCATTTCCTTCTCTACAATCTGCAAGGCCGTATCCACACTCATTGTATTTGGCTTTTTGTTGTGCTCATAACAGTATGTACACGCAAGATTACAGCTATCCGTAAGCGTTAAAATCACAATTTTAGTTCCTGGCTTATTCATAAATTTATCTAAATTTTTTCTCATATTGAATTCCATCCCTTGTATTCTTTTTCATAAAACTGATAATGCGTGCTGAACCAAGATCCAGCACGCACCTCAATCACCATTGATCACATAAAAGACTCTTCACTAATCCCAAGCCTGGCAGTAACCAGATGCACAACCAGCAAAGTTAAGTTCTCCTGAATGAGCACTGCTAACCTTAACGCCCTGTGACTCAAGTCTCTCAGTCTCTGCAGTTAATCTGCCGAGCATCTCATTTGAAAGTGTAAGAGCATTTACAATATTTTTTCCCATGGTCTCACCTCCTGATCAATAAGTAGTAGTTTTTTCAGACCCTCTCCAAGGTCTCGCAATCACACAAAGCAATAATAAAAGTTTAACGAAAAAACATTATAGCTATCTATGCATAATCCAATCCCCTCAAGTTCATATTCCTGATGGTCAGTTCTCCATTCTTTCAACATCTCTAATTTTTTATTCATCTGTTCAAATTCACAGATCAACATCTTTATCAGTTCTTCTTCATCCACTCCATTTGTGCGTATATAAATTTTATTTTTTCTATAATTATTTTTTTTCGCATCCATGCCTACAAGCCACATATGACAATTAAGTTTCGATACGATCTTCTCTGCCAGCAATGACAATTTTCTATAATTTTCTATAGTGCAGCTCTTCAAAAATTGAATGTAAAAATCATCCTTATAAACGCTGTCTTCAAATGGATAGTTTGGATTTTTGCACCACTTTGTATAAAAATACAATTTCAATTCTTCAATTACGCCATTTTTCTCTTTAATGCCTACCTGATATAGTGAACTATATTTTTCATAATTATCCATATCCGTAATCCTGATCTTTGTGAGCTCTTCTATATCACTCTTACATTCATTAAAAATGTCACTTTCATTAGATAGCAATTCAAAAAAATCACGCATTTTATCATTGCTTCTGTTTTTCAAACCGCAATACACGCGAAAATAATCACTTAATACAGTATCCTGTGTCACCTCATAATCTCTGAGCATATCCCTTTTCTCAATCTGTGCTAAAAATGGATATCTCTTTATTTGCCTGTGCATCCTTGTGGCGTAATAAACCTTCATAACCGGTTCATCTACGTCTGCAGAAATATTTATTCCCAGATAATCTGTGGTATTTTTATTCACAGGGTGTTCCACGCTGTCAAGAAATCTTTGATACATTTCCTCAAAATTCATTTTATCCTCAACTTTCACGCTCCAGCAGGCAAAGCCCGCCGGAGCAATTTATTATATCTTTGTATACACAGCCTTAGCCGGCACGCCCCCACGCTTCATCAGCACTTTATACTTAGCAATCCTAGCCGCAGGTAACTTCACAACAGGTCTGGCATATATACCAGCAAATGCGTTTGTTCCCACAACACGCAGATCAGTAGAATTGATTCGTGTGGTTTTGAGCCCTGAGCATCCGTAAAAAGCTTTATTTCCGACAACCCTGATATTCTTTCCAAGGACAAGTGTTGTCAGATATTTGTATCCATAAAATGCATTGTTGCCAACGGCAGTGATCTTATATGTCACTCCGCCTATCTTTACAGAATCGGCGACACCGAGGATCTTATAGTTTGAAGTTGTGCGCTTATGAAGCGTTCCGGTCAGAGTAACTGTTCCAGTTCCGTTTACTGCCGCATTTGTGATCCTGTACTTATAGTAACCGACTGTATAGATACCGCCATTTTTCACATTGATCCTGAATGCTGCGCTCACACTTCCCGTGTATGAACCTATTCCTGTTATGGTGATTACGGCTCTTCCGATTTTCGTGTTGTTTTTGTATGTGACTGTGTAATCCTTGCCCTTAACCAAGGCTTTTCCAGATACGGTCACAACAAGACTGCTCTGGGTCTGCGCCTTGCCTGTATAAGTCTTATTTGTCACACCAAGTACCTGAACTTTATCTGGTGAAGAACTGAGATTGAACTCATTTATCGCAAATGTCTTTGTGCAAGTTCCGGTGTAATCACCGATTCCTGTCACTGTTACCTTCGCCGTTCCCGGCATGATATTGTCTTCATACGAAACTGTATAGTCCTTGTCCTCTGTCAGAAGAATACCGTTTTTGCTGACATCAACCTTTGTCTTTATTGCTGTTCCATCGTATTCAAATGAATCCTCTGAAAGCTCTACTTCGCAGTCTGATATGTCTGTCTTGTTCTTTACCAGAACCGGGATCTCCCTGCTCTCCACATGGGATGCATCATTTCTGCAAACACGTCTCATGAGACCTGGCTCAGTATATGTCGCCGCTCTGACAACCTCCCAGTCGCCATAACTGTGTCCGATTGCCGATGTGTATGTAGTCTTCTCATCACCGCAGTCACATCTGTACGTGGTGTGACCATCACTGGTACATGTCGCATTTATATTCTCTACCAAGGTTTTGTAACTGTGTACATGCGGCTCAGGATTCTTCTCCCATCTGGCATAAAGCGTCATGTTCTGTGTCACATAGTTGAGACTGCTGACCTTGTCTCCACCGGTCTTCTGTGTATACCATCCGGTAAATGTATAGCCATCCCATACGGGTGCAGGAAGGCTCATGCCTGTCGTCTCGACAGTTGCAGTGTACTTTGACTGCGACAACTGATTTCCGCCATTTACGTCAAGCTGAACTGTATACTGCGTTGGTGTCCATTTTGCATAAAGGTTCAGATTGCCATCACACTTTGTGGATGACGTAAGCTTTGCTGCGTATGCGCTTGATGTATACCAGCCGTCAAATGTGTAATTGCTCTTTGTCGGATTTTTCAGGCTAAGGTAAGGATTATCAGATGTATATGAAGCAGGATTGCTGCCGTCATTTACGCCGCCATTTAAGTGATAACTTATACCGTATGTCTTCGGCGCCTCTGTCTCACAGATAAAACCTGTATGGCCGCCAAGTCCGCCCCATTTAATGGCATCATTCCACTTTCCATTTTCTTTGTAGATCGTTACCCAGTTTTCCGCTCCACCAGAATTTGATGGTTCGCCAGTATTCCAATTTGAATATGAGAGCGCCGTTCCGCTGGTCCACTCAAAAGTTCCCTCTTTCTCACAATCTGTAAGTCCTAACCAGTAATATTCGTACTTTCCTTCTGCCAAAAGCTGCTCTATAGCCTTCTGTTCTTCTAAATTTGCCACCTCTGCCAATTTTCCGTTTCTCGAAGCACAGAACTCTTTAGCAGAATCCCAATTCAGCGCATAATCATACAATTCATATCTCTTTTTGCCGCAGATAACGCTTGCTGTCTTCTCTCCTGTTTCTTCCTTAACCTCAAATGTGACCGGTTCACTCTTAGCTGCTTTATTTGCATAACGATTGTTTACGGCTGTAACTGTAGCTGTATATCGCCCGGCAGGAAGTGTTTTTCTATAATAATTGTCACCATACACTACCTCTGAAACAACATTCTTACCCGATGCAGAATCTATACTTACATTATACTGATCTGCATGATCGGTGATCGTCCAATACAATGTAGTTTCGGACTTACTACCTCCTTCACAAACACCAATCGACGGCGTCTTGAGATTGAAGTCCTGATCCAGAACTACTATTCTGAAGTTCTGCGCAACTGAGGCATTTCTTTTGTATAACCACACATTTGTACCCGAGGCAATATTTGCATCGTATACATCAATGCCTACGTTTGTATTACATATAGGAACTATATTGCAGAGATTATCCTCCCACCATTTTGTAGCCATCAAAGAAACAGCCCATCTCTGATGTGTCTTTCCCTGATAATTTGAAACTATCAGATCCTGACCACTCGCAGCATTGGTATCACCATTCTGCATTTCAAGCGCCTGCCCATCTGCACATGAATATATTGCATAATAATTATCTTCTGTCTTTACAAACTTCCATATTGCAGACCTGTCGATCAGATTGCTGCCAAGCTTAACCGACGCCCCGGTAGTACCCGGTGCCCCGTTCGTCAGGGCAAGGTTGTCTCCTATTGTAATATTTGCATAGAATACATCTCCATATCCTGCGTACTTACAGGCATCAGATTCACATCCATATATCAATACCGGCTCGTTCACATTTCTCGTAACCTCGCCGCAGATCGAACATTTATAACACTTATAGTGAGGATGGACTGCTTCATAAAACTGGTACTCCGCAAAATCATGCACATGATCTACATTCTTCTTTGTCAGAGTAAAATCCTGTGCCTTGGCATATGACCATCTGTCTCCGCTTGAAACTGGATACCTTACTCTTACAAAACCATTTGTATATACGGCTTCTATGTAACAATTGTCTCCTGGATCAATGTAATGTCCAGCCTCTGCATTTCCCCATGCATCATATGTCTGGATCTTATATCCTGCGGTTACATATGCAGGTACATTCCAGGTGGAATCCACCGTGCCGGGAAGGATTGCAGAACTACCACCACCATATACATATATATACCCTTTAAAATATCTATTCGGTTTGCTACTGCTACTTCTGTTCATATTTGACAAGTTCAAATTGGCCGTATTATATCCAAGAGAAACGTTCCAATTATACTCAGATATTGTTATATATGTATCATATACAGCCTCAACTATAGCCACATGTCCTGTGTCATTTCCATAACCATTATTCCAGCATGCTATAGCGCCTACCTTCGGCACACTGCCATGTGTATATCCTGCTTTCAGGCAATTATCATACCAACCACCTGCATTTCCAGAAATTACATTTGGCTCAGTCCCCATCAATTGAGTTAATCTTTCATATGCCCACCATGTACATTGGCCTCTCGAAAATGGGTTTGCAGCCAAAGCAGTTATCGGTCTCACAAACCACGGTATTATGATCGACACAATACATATCAGCGAAATAATTCTTTTAATTCCCCTTTTCAAAGTTTTTCCCTCCTATGTTTTAATCACTCAAGAGCTCTTATCTCACCAGACCATTCACAACCTTATACGTTTTTCTGCCAACCTTCACCGTGCCTGTCCCGGTGTATCTGATACCCTTGACAACGTAGTATCGCTTACCCGACACAGTTACAATTCCGGTATACTTTGATCTCCATATACCCTTATTGAAATAATAGCGTTTACCTGATTTCAGCATAAATCCTGTGAAATTGGTTCTGATTATTCCGGTTCTGACATAGTAATAATATCCGTTTGAATGTCTTATCATTCCGTTCACGTTAGTTTTCCATACTCCATTTTTTACATAGAACTGACTGCTGCCCTTTCTTACAAAACCGGTGTAATTTTTCTGTATCTTTCCGTCCTTGTAGTAGTAATACTTTCCATCTGAAGCTTTGAGAAGTCCATTTTTCTTTGATGGAAGCTTCGCAATCTTCTCAGTCTTTGTATTGCCGCAATTTATACATATAAAAATATTTAATCCCTCTGCTGTGGTTGTCGGCTCCTTAACCACTGTTCCCTCATCATATATATGTGCTGTCTTTGCTATGGCCGTCTTTTTTGTCTGACTGCCACATACTACACAGTGATGGGATTTCACTCCCTCTTCAGTGCAGGTTGGCTCTTTGTCCACAGTCCATTCAGAAGAATATCTGTGTCCCTTTGGTTCAATAGCCCTTGTCTCCTTCGTATAGCAATTAGTACAGTACCTTGTCTCCTCGCCAGCCTCGGTACACGTGTCGGCTTTTGTCATAAGCCATCCACTATAACTGTGATCTGTCTTATCCGTATACGCATCCTTGTATGAAATACCGCATCCGCTGCAGGTATGAAGTGTATATCCAATCTCAGTGCATGTTGGCTTCACAACTTTAGCCACATAGCTGTGTCCTGTACTCTTCATCGTCTCAGTCTCGCATTTCCCGCAAGTGATGCATCTTCTGCTTCTTACGCCATCACTTACACAGGTCACGGCTTTAGTAACTGTCCATGCGTCAAATGTGTGTCCAATGGCATCTTTATACGCATCCTTATAACTATATCCACATGTCTTACATCTGTGCATCGTATAGCCTGAACTGTCGCAGGTCGGCGCCACTACCGCAGTGGTATAATCATGTCCCGTCTTGGCTATAGTTCTGCTCTCCTCAGCTCCGCAGGTCGCACAGGTTCTCTTCTCGCTTCCATCAGTGGTACATGTTGCCTCAGACATCAAAATCCAGTCACCCCATTTGTGACTGCAGTCAACTGTCACATCCACATATATTGTTTTAAGAACGTTATTCGTATATCCGTCAACATATCCTACCTGCAATTTATATGTTCCGGTCTTGAGTGCCTTCACATTCAACGGCCTGACATCGCCTTCCCAATCAACCCAGCCAGCCTCAAGGGCACTTTTATCCCAGTCCACAATATAATACTTTGATCCAGGGCAGGCTCCTTCACCGACAAATCTTATAACAGCAGAATCATTTGAATTCAGAGTCAAATGCAACGATTCCGGATCTGACTTAACTGTCACATCATAATTCACATTTACATATACACTTTGTTCTACGGACAAACCGCCAAGTGCTGACACTCCGCCCGCATATCTTCCTGCTTTGTCCGGTTTGAATGCGATCCAGTTATTGTCATTATCATATGTGCAATTACTTACAACCTGCTCATCCGTGTCATATATCTTCTGTATAACCGAATAAGCAACGCCGTTGTTATTTCCTATTCTGGCTCCTGTTGATGCGTATGTTAATTCGTAACACAGATACATCCACTGACCAGCCATGAACTCTGTTGTGGCATTTCCCATCTTAGTATCCGAAAACCATACACGTAGATTCACCTTATCCGTGACCTTTTTCGACAGTTCGAAATCTCCAGCCTTGGCATATGCCCATCTGTCTCCGCTTGAAATTGGATACCTTACTCTTGCGAAGCCATTTGTATATACTGCTTCTACATAACAATTGTCGCCCGGATCAATATAATGTCCTGATTCCGCATTGCACCATGCATCATACGTCTGTATCTTGTGTGATGCCTTGACATAGGCCGGAACGTTCCATGTGGAATCCACTGTACCTGGGAGCAATGCCGCACCAGATCCGTAATTAGGTCTTACATATATCTTCCTGATGCCATCAGAATGTTTTGTTCCCAAGCTTCCGTAATGTGAATAACTATTGTCATATGCTACCTGTGCCACACCATTGATAGTATAATTACCATCTATAGATGTTTGGGAATTTATCATAATTCCTATGTGACACCAGTTATTTGCAAGACCGCTGCATTTGCTACAATAAAAGAACACTATATCGCCAGCCTGTGGACTATCTACTACAGTTCCACCATGAGATGTCATGTAATTATATTGCTGATAACAGCTTGCCGTTTTTCCTATACACGAAACACCTGCCTGATTGCCACACCACGAAACAAACGCAGCGCACCACGCATAATTATATGATCCATCTATGGCTCCAACATACTTAGTATACTTGCTATACCCATTCCCCAATTCTCCTTTCGCAATCGACACCAGATCATTTGCACTGTTACTTGCAGACACATACAAACTATTGTTTGCAGTTATCGAACAAAGTACAAGCACAAACGCAGTCAAAAAAGCTAAAATTCTCTTTTTCATAAGCACTCTCCTCGTATAAATCATCATAATCTACAGTTCCTCAAGATGTTTTCCAATACAGGTTTAATTATTCCAAATATGACAACAAATAAATAATGAACCTTTATATTAAAAACTTCATCTTTAGAAGTATAATATCAAGTTTTTAATCTATCATCAACAAAAACTTCATCTTTAGAAAGGATTTCTTGGTATGAAAATTTATTGGGATGGTAAATCAAAAAACATTATTGGCGATAAAGTCAAGGATCTGCGCAAAAGTCAGGGGCTTACCCAGAAAGAACTTGCAGAGCAGCTTCAACTGAGAGGGCAGGAATTTTCCGACCTGACCGTTCTAAGGATAGAACAGGGAAAACGCTTTGTTCCGGATTATGAAGTTGTAGCTATTGCAGATTTCTTCAATATCTCAACAGATGAGTTACTAAGCTGCAAAGAGAAATAGACATTAGAAACATCTGCAGATATTGCACACAGAACATACACAGCTTTCCCAAAGGATCGGTGCAACGACAAAAAAACAGGCAACAAGGCTGTATAATACGCAATCCATACATGATCGCATATTATTACAGCGGTGCTGCCTGTCCTTTTATATGGTAGAAATTCTACAAAGCTGTATATATCTATCTCTTCCTCTTGGCCTTTGCCTTGAGTGCTTCTTCTTTTCTTCTCTCGTTTTCCTGGAATATGAGCTTCTTCATGGCCTCAAGCTTCTTCTGATTCAGTTTCACCTGTGTAAGTTCTTCCTCTGCCACCTGCTGCGCCTCTTTGCTCTGAAAGCACACAAACTTGTCAAATGCCCCAGGATAGGCAAATGTCTTTTCAACATTATTGCAGGAAAACACAATTTTTATATGACTTCCATCACATTCCATCACACTGCCTTCGCCAAACTTCACATGGTTTACTTTTTCATTCTCAAACATTATTACATCCTCCTATCCATATTATTTCCATCTACAACACAATTGAAACAAACGCTCTAAAATTGCTATATGATACGCCTGTCTGTTTCGATCCGCAAGGCTGCCTCTGTTCACTAAACGTTCTTCTTGCTACTAAATATACTGTAACAAAAAAATCGGCACTTTTTCCAGTTAAAAATGCCGATTTTCTTATTTTCGTGAAAATAGCTACTACACGCTTTCTCTTTTGTTTATTATTGAATTTTTGTACACATGAACAATGTAAAAATCACTTATATTTTTACCAACTTATATTGTGCACTTTTAATTTATCTTGCATTTGCTCTCAGAAGCTCTGCAACCTCCGCCTCTGTTGCAAGTGAGAGTGCCTTTGCTGCAAGCTCGTCAGCCTCTGCCTTTGACCACTTTGCGATGGTTCCTCTTGTTGCAAGAACTGATGTGGCACTGACTGAGAACTCTCCAAGGCCAAATGATATGAGAAGCGGAATGAGAAATGGATCTGCTGCCGCCTCACCGCACATACCAACCATAATGCCCGCTGCATTTGCCGCCTCAATTATATTCTTCATGGAGCGGAGAACTGCAGGATTGTAGGATGAGTACAGATAAGCAACCTTTGCATTGCCTCTGTCGACAGCCATGGTGTACTGTGTCAGATCATTTGTTCCTATGCTAAAGAAGTCAGCCTCCTTTGCGAGCAGATCTGCTATGAGACTTGCCGCAGGTGTCTCTATCATTGCTCCAACCTGAATATCCTTGTTGTATGCTATGTTCTCGGCGTCAAGCTCTACCATAAGTTCATTCACAAGAGCCTTCACGCTTCTGATCTCGTCAACACATGTTACAAGCGGTACCATGATCTTGATATCGCCAAATGCGCTTGCACGAAGAAGTGCCCTCAGCTGAACTCTGTATGACTCTTTATTCTGCAGGCAGTATCTCACTGCTCTGAAACCGAGGAATGGATTGTCCTCCTTCTCAAGTCCAAGGTATGGAATATCCTTGTCACCGCCCACGTCAAGCGTTCTAATGATGACCTCTCTGCCCTCCATGGTCTCGGCAGCCGCCTTGTATGCCTGGAACTGCTCTTCCTCAGATGGAAGCTCTGACGCACCCATGAAGAGAAACTCTGTTCTGAAAAGGCCTACGCCCTCTCCGTCGCATGCAGCAACCTGCTTTGCATCCTCAGGATTGCCGATATTGCCATACAAATGTACCTTTGCGCCATCAGCAGTGACTGTATCTTTACCTCTGTATACCTCAAGAAGGGCCTTATCACTAAGGTACTTCTCTCTCTTTGCCTGGTACTCATCTATATCTTCCTGTGATGGATCAAGTATGCAGATTCCGTCACATCCGTCAACTACCGCCATCATGCCGTCTGAGACCATATCAACTATTCCATCCACACTGAGCACCGCCGGTATCTCAAGTGCTCTTGCAAGGATAGCCGAGTGTGAAGTCTTACCGCCGACTGCTGTGATGATTCCTGCCACATTTTCTTTAACGATTCCCGCTGTCATGGATGGGGTGAGATCCTCAGCCACAAGGATAGTTCCAGCTGGAACCTCTGATATGTTCACATCAGGTGTACCCATGAGTATCTTGAGCATTCTCACCTTGATGTCGCCGATATCCGTAGCTCTCTGTCTTGTGAGCTCGTCATCTGCCATCTGGAACATTCCTGCAAACATATCGCATGTACTCTCAAATGCAGCCTCTGCACAGGTTCCGCTCATAATCGCCCCCTTTGTGATCTCATCCATACCCGGATCAGTCAGGAGCAGTATGTGTCCCTCAAGTATCTCCGCATTGTGCTCTCCGACACTCTCCTTCATGGCCTCTGCCATGGCATGTGTCTTCTCTGTAAATGCTGCAACTGCATCGTCATATCTCTTGATCTCTGCATCTGTATCTGTGATTGTTCTGTTCTCATATTCCGGCTTTGCGTCAGATATGATCACAACCTTTCCAACGCCGTAGCCGGCTGAACCCGCGATTCCTTTATTCATAAGAAAACCTCCAATTATTCTCTATACAACAAATGGTACTCAATCTGAGTACCATTTGTCCGTAACATTTACTGAAGTCTGATATCAGATTTCACTTATCATTTCCCTGCTGCGACGTCAGAACATCTACATGCTCTACTCGCCGAATCCTGACTCGATGAGCTCAACTGCCTTTGCAAGAGCCTCCTTCTCGTCCGCACCATCACACTCTACTGTAACCTCTGCACCGCACTTGATGCATGCTGCGATGATAAGCATTACACTCTTGGCATTGATCTTCTTGCCTGCTACGTCAAGAGTTACTGCGCATGAAAACTTTGTCATCTCCTTCGCAAATACCCCTGCCGGTCTCATGTGAAGTCCCTGTTCATTTACTACTTTTACTGTCTGTGCTACCATAATTTCTTCTCCTTCTTTTACGGACGGACCACCGGTATTCGTTATGAAGCTTTGGGCTAATGACACATCCTTTTCAGGGTCGCTCCCGCTTATTTCGACCTGCAGCGTATGCAACAACTGGTGGTTTTCCAGTTGTTGCCGATAATCGTCAATATGTTTTCCATTGACGATTATCTAAGGACCGGCGGTCTCAAATTCCCTTCAAAGGATATGTCAGTATCCAGCAGCCAATCTATTCTGTGCGTGGTCCTGTCTCTTAATAAAATCTTATATTTGTGGAATTTCGTGAAATAATCCTGTTTCATTCTAACCATATGGCATCACAGTCAGATGACCATTTCATCTTTTCATTTGAGCCATGTATAGCTATTTCACAAACCCCAATTGTATAAATTATAACATTCTGTCGTTTTTTGTGCATTACTTTTGTGCAGTTTTATTAATATCGTTTTCAATTTTTTCATAACTGCCCTACACATAATTCATATACTCAGTTTTTAATCCTGAGCATTTTTCTTGATAAGACCGAGCATGATACATGTGATCACTGATCCTACAAGCCATGAAATGATGTATGGTAACCAGTTGCCTACTGTTGCGAATACGAAGATTCCGCCGTGAGGTGCCATCAATGTACATTTGAATGCTGCTGACATTCCGCCTGCAACTGCTGCGCCTACGAGTGTACATGGTATTACGTGGAGTGGATCTGCTGCTGCAAATGGTATTGCACCCTCTGTGATGAATCCACACGCCATTACGATGTTTGATACTGTTGAGTTTCTCTCTGCCTTTGTGAACTTCTTAGGGAAGAAGATGCATGCAAGGGCTATTCCAAGTGGAGGTACCATACCACCTATCATAACTGATGCCATGGAGATGTAGCATGCCTGAACTGCCGGATCTGAAACCTGCGCTCCGCCTGCGACAAGCTCTGACGCTGTTGCGAGAACCATTGTTCCGTATACATAAGCAGCCTTGTTGATAGGGCCACCCATATCTATCGCCATCATACCGCCGAGGATGATTCCAAGTGGGATGAGAAGGTTTTTATTTGCAAGGGCTGTCAGCATATCTGAAAGTTCTGTATTGATAAGTCCAATAATTGGATTGAGTATAAATATCATAAGTACTGCAACTATAAACATACCAACAAGTGGGTATATAAGTGTTGGCTTGATTCCCTCCAGTGACTTAGGGAATTTGGAGCAGATCTTTCTAAGAAGAAGAACTACATATCCTGCAAGGAAACCTGCTGCGATACCGCCGAGGAAACCTGATACTGTATTTCCGCCGCCTTCTGCAACGAATCCAAACTTTGATATAAATGACTGGAAGCCGCCAAGGTTATCTCCTGCCCATACATAACCTGATAGTGCTGCATTTCCAGAGGATGCCAGGATACCGCCGAGGAAACCAACCGCAAGTCCCGGTCTGTCTGCTATAGACTCTGCTATAAATCCTGCAAGCACCGGAACCATCACGCCCATCGCCAGGCCACCGGCATACTTGAAGAATGCTGAGAGCGGGGTCATGGAACCGAAGTTGGATCCACCTGTTGCACCAAATCCGCAAAGTGTATCTATAAGGAATGCAAGGGCTGTGAGGATACCACCGCCGATTACGAATGGGAGCATGTGTGATACTCCGTTCATAAGATGCTTGTAGATCCTGCTTCCCACACTGCCATTTGCACTGCTCGACTCTTTTCTGCCACCCTCCTCGTGGTGAACAGGGACCTGACCATCCACGATCTTCTGTATGAGTTCCTCAGGCTTGTGTATTCCATCTGCTACTCTTGTAAAAAGAACCGGCTTCCCATCAAATCTTGCTGTTTCAACATTCTTGTCAGCTGCAACTATGATACCATCACAGTTTGCGATTTCTTCATCAGTAAGTATATTTTTTGCTCCGCCTGAGCCATTTGTCTCAGCCTTTAAAGCATATCCCATCTTGGCGCCGGCCTTCTCAAGTGCCTCGGCTGCCATATATGTGTGAGCTATTCCTGTAGGACACGCTGTAACGGCAAGTACTCTGAAGCCTTTCTTCTCAGGAGCCTTCTCAACTGCCTTTTCCTCAGGCTTCTCTGCTGTCTCCTCTGGGAACTTTGCGTTCTCATATTTGTCAACGACTGCAAGGAATGCATCCTTGTCTGCTGCCTTCAGAAGCTCTGCTCTGAAGTCCTCATCCATGAGGAGCATAGACAGTCTTGAAAGCACCTCAAGATGTACATCTGATCCACTCTCCGGTGCTGCGATCATGAAGAACAGGTTTGATGGCTGTCCGTCAAGTGAGTCGTAATCAACTCCATCTGGAACTGTCATAGCTGCAAGTCCAGGTCTCTTGACTGCCTTGTTCTTGGAGTGAGGGATTGCTATTCCTTCTCCTATAGCTGTTGAGCCCTCTTCCTCTCTCTTAAGTATTCCTTCTTTGTATGTTTTCTTGTCTGAGATGTTGCCTGCTGCATCGTGCAGGTTTACAAGGTAGTCGATCGCTGCATCCTTTGAATCTACCTTTACACCCAGAGCAATGCTTTCCTTTGATAAAAGCTCTGTAATTCTCATAAGCGTAACCTCCTCTTAAATAATCAGCTGCATCCACATATGCTGCTGTGCGATATCTGAATCTCCTAAGTATTCCCTCTCATGACGGAACACGTACGTTTTACTATAACTGCTTGTAGAGTTCTTCTACTTTGTCCGCTGTGGCGAGGCCTTCTGAAAATGCTGTTGCACTTCCTGTTGCTGTTCCTCTCTTCAGCGCCTCCATGTAATCGTGATCCTTCAGGTAGCTTGCTGTAAATCCTGCAACCATGGAATCACCTGCCCCTACTGAGTTCACAACCGTTCCCTTTGGAACTCCGATCTTGTGAACCTCTCCTGTCTCTGTGATGAGTATTGCTCCATCCCCTGCCATGGATATGAGCACATTTCTTGCACCCATGACCTGAAGCTTCTTCGCATACTCAACTATCTCGTCATCTGTCTTTAATACTACTCCGAACATCTCACCAAGCTCATGATTGTTAGGCTTGATGAGGAATGGATGGAACTTCAATACATTGAGCAGAAGATCCTTTGTCGCATCCACCACGATGTCGATGTTCCTGTTCATAAGCTTCTCCATGATCTGCTCGTATATATCAGATGGAAGTGAAGCAGGGATGGTTCCCGCAAGTACCAGGCAATCTCCCGACTGGAGCTTGTCCAGCTTGTCAAACATCTGCTGCAGCTCATCTTTCTCAATGTCGGGTCCCTGTCCGTTGATCTCCGTCTCCTGTTCTGCCTTGATCTTGACGTTTATCCTGCTGAGACCATTCTTCAGCTGGATAAAATCTGTCTTAACACCCATGGCCTTGACTCCGTCCTCAATCTCCTTACCGGTAAATCCAGCAACAAAACCGAGAGCTACGGAATCAACTCCTATGTTCTTAAGTACGGTGGAGACATTGATCCCTTTACCGCCATAGAATATGGCTTCTGACTTACTTCTGTTCACCATTCCAAGCTCAAGACTGTCCATCTTGACAACATAATCAAGCGCCGGATTGAATGTCACCGTATAAATCATTATTTGAGTACCTCCTTTACAACTGTGGCGTCTATGTACTTATCATTTACAAGTCTGTCCGTGATAATACAGGCTTTTTCGATTGCCGCAAATGTCACCGCTGTCACCTTGTCAAACTTGCTGCTGTCGGCAAGGACTATGCTGGCATAAGATCTGTTCACCGCTTCCATCTTCACCATAGCCTCTTCCACATCGACCGTCGTGAATCCATAATCCATATGAATCCCATTTGTTCCAAGAAAGCACTTTGTGAAATTGAACTTTTTCATGGAATTGACCGCCTCGGCTCCGATGATCGCCTCTGTGATCGGCTTTACAAGTCCGCCTATCATATACGTTCTGAGGTTCTTCTTGAGAAGCCGCTTGGCATGTGCTATTCCATTGGTGACAAATGTGGCATTTGTTTCGCCGATATAGTCGATCATGAGCGCCGTGCTGGTTCCTGCATCTATAAATATGAAATCTTCATCATTGATCATCGTTGCCGCATATTTTGCAATGGCACTTTTCTCTTCGACGTTGAGCTGTGCCTTGGCTGAAACCGGTGCCTCATTGGTGATGTATTCATGCTCGATCGCCTTGGCACCACCATGGAATCTCTTGATCTTACCCATATCGTCCAGAGCTATCAAATCTCTTCTTATAGTAGATTCTGACGCTCCCGTGATCTCCGTGAACTCTGCAACTGTCATAGACTTTTTCTCTTTCAGTGCTTCTAAAATCGCTGTGTATCTGTCCTCTGTCATCATAATAATTGCCTCCTGTACAACAAGTACGTCTCCTGTATGTGTTAGTCTGTGTGTTTTCGTAATTATTTCACTGAAATATATTTATATCCGTAATCTATAATTTCGTTTTCTTTAGGATATCATACTTTTTGACTTTTTCCAATTGTTTATGATTGTTTCAAGGTGATTTCTGCTTAATTTCAGTCACTTTCAATCAATCTACATGCATGATATCACCACAAATGAAGATTGTCAATCATATTTCTGAAGTTTTTTGAATATTTTTGATTGTTTTTGATTGTTTGTTGTTTCGCTACTCAAAGTTGGGACGGAGAGGACAGGCACCTCCGTCCCCATCAGCTCCCGGTATTAATAAAACAAAAGACGTTGCCCCACCGGTCAACGCCCTATACTTTTGAATTAATATTTTATTTATATTACTATGAAACATCCGCAGGATTTACATGCACCATCACATGCTTTACCTTTGGAAAATTCTTCTCTATGCCCTTATGGACCTCTTCCGCTATCTCATGCGCATGTCTTAATGTATATGAACCGTTTACACCTATCTCTACATCTACATATATCTTGTTGCCAAATATCCTTGTGTGGAGAAGATCAACACTGAGAACCTCATTCTGGGCGAGCACAAAATCCCTCATCTCTTTCTCTGTCTCATCATCACAGGAGTGATCCACCATCTTGTCCATGGCATCCTTGAATATATCGTATGCCGCCTTAGCTATGAATACAAAGATAACAATACTTGCAATGGAATCCATAACCGGGAATCCCATCATCGCACCACCGATACCAATAAGCGCGCCGACCGATGACAGCGCATCTGAGCGGTGATGCCATGCATCTGCCATAAGTGCGCTTGAATCTATCTTCTTCGCATAGTGTCTTGTGTACCAGTACATTATCTCCTTTGTGACAATGGATACAACAGCCGCCACCAGTGCCAGCACCCCCGGTTTCTGCAGGCTTTGGTAATTGCCACCGATTATGTCCTTAACCGCCTGCGAGCCGATTTTGATACCGGTATACAGCAGCACTATAGACAGCACGATCGCTGCCACGCACTCAAGTCTCTCATGACCGTAAGGATGCTCCTTGTCGGATTCCTTCGACGCTAGTCTTACTCCAATTATCACTATTATGGTGCTGAACACGTCTGATGCTGAATGTACCGCATCACTTATCATTGCATTTGAATGTGCAAATATTCCCGCAAATAATTTGAACACTGACAGAAGTATGTTCTGTACTATCGTTATAAACGATACTTTATTTGCAACCTTTTTAAATTCATCCTCTGATACGGCAGATGCCGCCATCGTATTTATTTTGTTTGCGCTTTCCATATAATCAGCCATCCTTTCCTAATGAACACCAGTCTATTGACAATCACCTTAATCAAAAGACCGATGCTGCGTGATCAATAAATTTCAGAAAGCTCTTATCACTAAATATATGTGGGGAATTTTATAGAATGTCTAAAAGAGTATAAAAAAACACCCACGACTCAGTATTAGTAACTACTGTCCCGTGGATGTAAAGATTCCACTGCCATGATGGCCCGACTCCTTGGCTTTCGCCAATGGTCTGCTCAGTTTGTACTGTAGATTTATATGCAGTGCAAAGAGTTAATTTAGGTTACCATCTATGGCAGTCTATGTCAATATTTTTTCAAAATCTTGATTGAATTAATACAGTTCTATTGATTTCAAAATGACGAGACAACCATTCATCGGTCGTCTCGTCTTCATGCTGCTTCTTTGTATATTTTATTCTCACTGCAGTTCCTTCTCAAAACGGAATTCTATATCTTTCAGATCGAGTCCATTTGACTTCACATACAGTCGGAGCACATTGAATCTGCCGTAAAATTTGACCTCTTTCCTGATCACAACATCCTTGCCGTCAGTTCCGTTAAATGTGAAGTTGCTCACAGGGAATCCGTTGAAAAACAGGGTACACGGCAGCTGGGCAAGCTTTTCGAGTGTCGAGCTTCCCCTCAAGCTCACGGCATACTCTCCCGGATGTTCAACATCAAGTGCTATGACATAATTCGTATCGGCGGTGCTGGCCTTCTCTGTCAGATCTATAAGTATGTCTCTGTCGACATTGATGTATTCCACATCATCAATTGAAAAATCGTCCGCCTGCTTTGGACGGTTTATTATCTCTACCTTTACAGACTCTCCCACAAGACGCTTAAATGCATTCGTATTCATGGCAAAGTTACACACATTCTTTGCAATTCTCTGAAGCTCAGCTCTCAATATACGTCCGTCCTGAAGTGCCTCTATGACATTATCTCCGCCCATGTTCTTCGAGCCGTCCGGGCAGCACATATACATGTCATTCTGTGCCTGTATCATAGTCGCAAAGTCATTTGCATCCGGCTCCATACCCCTGCGGTTGATGGATGCCCACCAATCTGTCATGACCACGCCTGTAAATCCCCACTCATTTCTGAGTATCGTGGTATTCAGATCATAACTTCCTGCAGTGTAGAGACCATTTACCAGACCATATGTTGTCATGACAGAGTCGGCATATCCTGACTTGACAGCTATCTCAAATCCCTTCAGGTATATCTCCCTGAGTGCTCTCTGGGAGATGACCGAGTCCGTTGTATGGCGATGATACTCCTGATTATTTCCGCAGAAATGCTTGATCGTTCCGGACACACCACTGGACTTAAGTCCCTCTAACTGGGCAGTTGCAATGGAACCCGTAAGGTATGGATCCTCGGAGAAATACTCAAAGTTTCGTCCATTAAGCGGGTGACGGTGGATATTCATTCCCGGTCCAAGAAGAACCTCAACCTTATTTGCTGTCATCTCAAGTCCGAGAAGTGCATACAGTCTGGTGTTCAATTCTTTGTTAAATGAACATCCGCACAGAGTGCCATTTGGAAGTGAGAATGCCTTCATACCTGAGTCGAGTCTCATTCCCGATGGTCCGTCATCACAGCACACCGACGGAATCTTATGTGCGATCAAATTTGACGATCCCCCGGCAAAGGCTGACGCTGTCCCCGCCGTCACAAGAGAACTTCCCATTCCCTCGCCGCGGACAAAGCATGCCAGATCCTCATCATCAAACTGCGCTATAAACTCATCCATGGTGGCCTTGCCTTCCCTTACATCAAGAAGCATAATTCCCTTGTCACCGGTAACCGGTATCTCCTCCGGCAGCTCCTGCTCTCTCCTGTCATACATATCAACAGTGACTAGAGGTGTCTCCTCATACTCTATAAGCATCCTGCCGTTCTCATCACAGAATGGTTTCATGCGGTCAAACTTCTCATATGGTGCAAGTGCCTCCTGAAGTTTCTGAAGCTCCACTGTCTCGGCAATCTCAAAGAACAGACACTCTGTTGTATTTCTTATGCTGTTTCCTACATGGATAGTGTAGTCTCCAGCTTCAAGCACATAACAGTTTCTATGGCCCGTGACTCCCGAATCGTCAAATGATGCCATACGGTCAAGCGGAATCTCAAACTTCAGCTCATCGCAAAGTCCCGGAACAAGCTCCTTTGTCTTTGCAAAATCAATGAGTACTCTGGATGGCTTGCCAAGCCTGCCCTGTGGCATCTCACCGTACACCTGGACAACCTCCTTGCCAAGCCTCTTTCCTGTATTTGTGACTTTGACACAGATATTCGCCACACCTTTTTCAAAATCCATGCTTGCATGCTTTACACCGATCTTGAAGTCTGTGTATGACAATCCATATCCAAACGGATATCTGACCTTATCCTTTGCAAATGTCTCAAAGTAACGGTATCCCACATAGATATCCTCAGCGTAGAAGTTTCTCTCTTCGCCACCGAAATTGTCATACGCAGGATAATCCTTGATATCGTAGGCTATCGTGTCTGTGAGTTTTCCTGAAGGGCTGACATCTCCTACGAGGACATCAACCACTCCATATCCTCCGACCATTCCGCCCTGCCATACATACATGCAGGCATCCGGGGAAATCGTGTCAAGAAATGACATATCTATAAGACCGCCGACATTCAAGAGAACGACCATCTTCTGGAAATTCTCTCTGACAAGTCTAAGCATATCAGTCTCTATATCAGTGAGCATAAATGCTCCTTTTTCAAGTGTATTGTCCTTGTCCTCACCAGCTGTTCTTGCAATTATCACTATGGCCGAATCCGACTCGCCGGCAGCTTCCTGCACGAACTCATCTGTAACCGGCATCTCCGCCTGTGACCACGGCTCCTGTCCCCAGCCAAGTCCCAACTCCACAGGATGTTCCTTATCCCATGCGGCATAAGTCTCTGCCAGTTTCTGATTGACATTCACATCCTTACACTCATTAAGTGCATCAAGGATTCCTACCACTCTGGCAACATTCACCATTCCGCCCGAACCGGTTCCACTCTTATAATAATGGTTCTGCATACGTCCAAATACAGAAACCGTCTCTCCCTGCTTAAGTGGCAGAGCTTTGTTGTCGTTCTTTAACAGAACAAGTCCCTCTGCAGCCATCTCACGGGCTGTCTTCTCATATACTGCCCAGTCAAGTACTCTATCTTCCATGTGTTTAACCTCCGTTGGGTATTTCAAACTTTTAGTGTTTTGTTTACAATTTATATTTTACAGTCAATTTCGTTTATTTGATATGGAAAAGTTGTTTTATTACATTACCTGATGACATAACTTTTCTACTGCTTTACATATCTCTGATTTCTGCTGTTAGGTTTATCAGGCAATGTCATCTTTATCAGTCCAAGCTCCATCGCCGGATTTATATAATTTTTTCTAAGGGTCTCTTTGGACTTAAGCCCCAACGCCTCCATTATGGAATTTGACGTATACGGAACATCATATTCCATGACCGCCAGCATCCGCTTCACATACTCTGAAACTTCTGCATTTGATCTGTTTACCTGTAAGATGACTTCATCAAGGATCTGATTTATCATATCGAGCATGAATTCTATAAATATGTCCGAGTTGCCTTTTGTATGACATACCGCTATCGCATCATAATATTCATTCTGAAACCGCTCAATCTGGCTCTCCAGTGGTATATATTCAAATACGTTTCTCCACCTATACAGAATAACCGTATGCCACAATCTTGCCATTCTTCCATTTCCATCTGCAAATGGATGAATAAACACAAACTCATAATGAAATATTGCAGATAAGATAAGTGGGTGAATAATTCCCTCATTTTCTTTAACCCACTGCATCAGATCTCTCATAAGCTCATTTATCATATGTGGTGGAGGAGCTACAAATATACACTCACTGCCTGAAAACACACCCTCATTACCTTTTCTGAATACACCTGACTCGCTAACTGTCCTGTATGTCAATATTCCATGAATCCTTTTCAGGTCTGATATACTTGTCGGATCTATTTCAGAAATCTTCTCATAAGCTGCGTATGCATTTTTCACTTCCTGTATTTCCTTTTGATCTCCAAGAACAAGATGGCCGTTTATTACATCTCTAACATCACTTAATGACAGTGAATTTGCCTCTATCTTTAACGAAGAATGAATCGATCTTATTCTGTTGTTTCTGCGCAAATGTGGCTTTGACTCCAGCTCTTTATGACTGGTAATCCTTCCAACTTTTTCAGATATCTCTGAAACAAGTTCAAGCATTTTATTCGATATCGTATATGGTGGTACATAACCGCTCATCAGCTCACCTCCATCTTGCTTATCATCTTGCTTACTATCTTACCAATTTATTGTGGGATTTTCAATGAAGTTTGTATTCTTAATTTTAGCAATTTCAGATATAATTGCTTTAGTAACATATTTTTTCAATAACTTAGGAGTACCTAATGCATTATTATGAAATAATCAAATCTCTTCGCGAAGATAATGACCTTAACCAGACTCAGGTTGCAAATATAATACATGTTGCGCAGACAACATATTCTGACTACGAAAAAGGCAAAGTTCGCATGCCGATTGAATGCCTTATCGAACTTGCCAGGTATTACAACGTTGATATGAATTACATAACTGGTGTTTCTAGCTGCAAACAGCCATTTCCCATAAAAAAATAAGACACTGACCAACATTATTTTGATCAGTGTCTTATTTTTATTTACGAGTAAAACCTACGAACGATAATCCCCATTGATCTTCACATAATCATAGGTCAGGTCACAGCCCCATGCCTTGGCTGTAACATCGCCGATTCCGAGATCTATGTTGATGTGGATTTCATCTGAGCTCAATACCTTGGCTGCCTTCTCTTCTGAGAATGGTACGCCTGCGCCGTTGCGGCATACTGAAACCACGCCAAATTCTGACTCGAGATCTACTGCAACCTTGTCTATATCAAAGTCAGCCTCCGCATATCCGATGGCACAGAGAATACGTCCCCAGTTGGCATCCTCGCCGAACATAGCACACTTTGTAAGTGGGGAACGGATAACGCTCTTTGCCACGATGATGGCTGTGTCAAGATCAGGTGCTCCTGCAACTGTACACTCGATCATCTTGGTTGCGCCCTCGCCGTCTGATGCGAGCATCATGGTCATGCACTCCATAACTATGTAGAGCGCCTTCTTGAACTTCTCATAAGCTTCGTTCTCCGTGTCGATGAGCGTGTTGCCCGCAAGGCCATTTGCCATGACTGTCAGGGTATCATTTGTGGACTGGTCTCCATCTACTGAGAGACAGTTGTAAGTAACCTTTACGATCTCTGAGAGTGCCTTCTGGATAAGCTCTGATGTAATAGCTATGTCTGATGTGATGAAGTTAAGCGTTGTGGCCATGTTTGGATGGATCATTCCGCTTCCCTTTGCCATACCGCCTAAAGTACATGTCACACCGTCTATATCAAACTGGACAGCAACCTGCTTGTCAACTGTGTCTGTGGTCATGATAGCATTTGCCGCCTTGTCATTGCCGTCTGCTGAGAGACCGTCTGCAAGCTCTTTCATATGCTCCTCAAATGGCTCGATAGGGATGATCTGTCCGATGACGCCTGTTGAAGCATTGATGACAAGGTTCACATCTATACCCAGGGCATCCGCTGCAAGCTGGGATATCTTCTCAGCCTTCTCTATTCCATCTGCGTTGCATGTGTTGGCATTCTTGGAGTTCACAATGACTGCCTGTGCCTTGTTGCCAGACTTCTTCAGGTGCTCCTTGGTAACTGTAACCGGCGCGCCCTTCACCTTGTTCTGTGTATACACGCCTGCTGCCACACATGGCACCTCTGAAAATACCATTCCGAGATCATTCTTGTTCTTATCAGGGTTCAGTCCACAGTTAAGTCCATTTGCCGTGAAACCCTTGGCCGCGCACACGCCACCGTCTACATATGTATAACCGTCATATATCTTCTTGTTCATAGTAATCCAATCCCTTCTAAAATGTATTTTAACCAATCTTCATCAATTGGATGCCAACTTAATGTTCGCAGCAAATTGATACATCCTATCTATTCACCCACGCAAGGAACTTGTCCAGTCTGCCCACGGTCTTGTCTTTTCCTATCACGTTCATGATGGTGAACAGGTCAGGTGAGTTCTGCTTGCCTGTTATGGCAACTCTTACTATGGTACATACATCTGTGATGCTACCCTTGTATCCGTCAGGATTCTGCTTGTACTCCTTGACATTTGGACAGTAGCCGATCTTCTCGCCCATGACCTTCATGCTTGAGAACCAGTCTTCTGAGTCAAGGAAGAGATCCTTCTTGTACTCCTCGATAACCTCTGTGATCATCTCCGGTGTGTACTTCTCGTCTATCTCATACTGGAGATCCAGCTCATCCTCAGGTGTGTACAGATAACCGAACATCGCGCGCAGATCTGACCATTTGCCGACGTCCTTGCGGACCTTCTTGCCTGACATCTTCCACAGGTTGATGGTCTTCATGAAGCCGTCCTTGTCCTGTGTGCCAAATGTGTATATGTTCTCGTCATGCTCCTTTGCCCACTCCATGATGAGGTCGTAACACTCCTCGGCTGTGAGCTTTGAGATCATCTCCTTGCTGACATCATTAAGCTTCACCATGTCAAAAAGTGCGCCGCTGACAGGCATCTTCTTGAGTGATAATGTAAAGTCGTCTATTGTCTTGTCTGCATGTGCTGCATGCCACTCTTCGTAGTTGGAGTTTGCTATTGTCATAAGGTACTCAAGCACGCTGACTGATGGGAATCCCTGCTCTGCATAGAAGCCAACCGCAGCCTCCGGATCCTTTCTCTTGCTGAGCTTTCTCTTTCTCTGGTGCTCGCCCTCCTCATCAACTGTTACCTCAAGCTTCATGATAGGTGCGATATGCGCATACTTTGGAAGCGCAAATCCACACAGATCAAAGAGCTGCTTGTGGAGTGGGTATGACGCAAGCCACTCGTCTCCTCTGATGACAAGATTTGTCCTCATGAAGTGATCGTCAACTGCATGTGCAAAATGGTATGTAGGTATTCCGTCTGACTTCAGAAGTACCACATCCATGATATTCTCAGGCATCTCAATCTTGCCCCTGATAGGATCGCTGTAGATAACAGTCTTTCCTGCCTCGCCCGGACTCTTGAGTCTCACTACATAAGGCTCACCCGCAGCAAGTTTCTCCTCTATCTGCTCGTATGTCAGGTTTCTTCCAACCGCATACTCACCGTAATATCCTATGTCAACCTTTGCAGCCTCCTGCTTTGCCCTGATCTCGTCAAGCTCCTCGGCTGTTGTAAAGTCAGGATATGCATATCCCTCCTGCATAAGCTTCTTGACACAGGTCTGATATATCTCTTTTCTCTCGCTCTGCTTATATGGGCCATATATAGTCTCGCCGCCCTCAAATGGTCCCTCGTCAAATCCAAGGTCAAACTTCTTCAGCGAATTGATGATCTCATTTACACCGTCCTCAAGCTCTCTCTTCCTATCGGTATCCTCTATTCTGAGGTAGAACACGCCACCGCTCTGCTTTGCAAGCTTTCTAGAGATCATGGCAGCATACAGTCCGCCGATGTGCATATATCCTGTAGGGCTTGGTGCAAATCTTGTCACCCTTGCTCCCTCTGGAAGATCTCTCTCAGGGAATCTCTTCTCGAGGTCATCCACTGTATCTGTTATATCTGCAAATATCAAATCCGCTAATTTGTTGTAATCCATCTCCTGTTTTCACCTTTCTACCTAATTACTTCATGTTTTAAAATCTTCTAAATATCCCGCACCATCTGAACTGTACTGCGAAACAATATATATACTTCATTTGTACTATATCCTGTCTGATTATAATTTGTATTATGTTTTACGTCAATTCTATAAACCACAAGAACTATTGATCTCGTAATAACTTACTTGAATTTCACCAATCACGCCACAACCGATATCGTTTCTTATCTGCACCGCGTGCTGCGTTGTTTTTAGGTGTTGATCATACCCCAACTCTCGTCATCCCAGTGCGCTTATCTTCTTGATTTACACGTAAAATTCTCCACAACTATCTCATACACATTTACCGCTGCAAGCATCTGGTATGAGTAGTTGTATTTCTTCTTTTCTATCTTGTCAAATGACCTCATATTATCAGTATTTCTTGTGAGCTGATGATTCATTAGACAGTTAAGTGCCGCACACTTCTCCTCCGGATCTGTGAGCTTTCTGGCTGTGCCATTTCCCATGATACTGCTGTATAGATAACCAAAGCTGCATGCATTTGGTCCCTCAACCAAATAATGATCCGTGTCCATCTCTATGGCAACCTTCGGATCTGCTGCCAAAGCATCCACCTTCCTGCCCTCGCCGGCAGAGTGAAAGTAAAGCTTCAGGACATCATCTTCGTAGGTATAACCGAAATTCAGCGGAACTATGTACATTCCCTCTTCATCGTGAACCACCATCCGGAACACCTTACACGAATCAAGTACATCCACTATCTCTTCACGATCTGTTATCATCCTGTCACTTCTCCGCATCTCCCGCATACAATACCTCCTTTTTCAGCGTACAATCTATTAAAATAGTATAAATGACGTCAGCATATTTGCAAGTTTTTTGAACTTTATATTATTCGGATTTTCAAAACTTTTTTATTTCTGATCTAGGCTCCACGCTTTAACTTTGTATGATGTAACTCCAAGTATCGTCTCGCCGTCTATCTGAAGTGGTGTCGGGCGATCAAATTCAACCTCAACCTCTTTTGCGTTGAATATATCAACATGCTTTTCGTACTTGACATGCTCTCCCTTGAATATAGAAGGAAAGATCATAAGGGTTCCAAGCTTGCCCTTGCCGCGGAACACCATAACCGAAACTGTATGCTCCGGATTCAGTCTGTCCTGCCCGGGGGTAGCCATCATTCCGCCGCCATAATATCTGCCATTCATGGTTGGCACGAGCCAGGCATTTTTATATTCATGACGGACTCCATCCACTTTCACCACAGCATTTCTCGGTTTGAATGCGTAGAGCAAGCCTTTGATAGCTATAGCCGTGTAGTTCACAGGCTTGTTCTTATGAGTTTTCTCATTCTTTGTCCTCTGGCGGTCGCCCTCCTCACAGCAGTAACCGTCTATTCCGAATCCAACATTGTTCATGAACAGCCACTTTTTGCCGTTGATCGTCACCTCCGGGAGATGCTGTATGTACTGATTTATCTGGTAATCCGGAGTGTCATGACTGTTATGTCCTATGTCCTTTGCAAAGTCATTGCCGCTTCCTGAGGCATAATAGTAGATGGTATTCTTCACATCCATGTCCTTTATGTCATTCACAAATATGTTCAGCGTTCCGTCACCGCCGCACAGGATAACATCGTCATCCTCTGCAAGCGATCCCATGAACTCCGCATATGAAGCGATCTCTGTCATCTTCTTGAGTATCGCATCAGGATATGTATCTGCAAGTGCCTGCACGTCATACATACATTTGCCGTTGCCCGCCAGTGAATTATATAAAATGTACTTCTTTCCCATAGTTTTTACCCTTTTCATCTTTCTCAAGGACAAGTCTCACTCTGTCGCTGATCTCATTCTTCTTCATTACTTTTACCTCATCGGCAGGTATCACATCCACCACATCTATATAGACGTCAGATCTGCGCCTCAGCACATTCCTGTAGATATTCTCCGTTCCGTGTATCGCCATGACGACTATCGGCGCATGCGCTTTCTGGGCTATCCTGAAAACACCCGTGTGAAATGGCAGAAGTCTGCCCTGTCTGTTTCTCGTTCCCTCTGGGTATACTCCAACTGCCATATCTCCCTTCTGGAGAACCTCGGTAGCCGTCTTGATCGTAGACAATGCCTTACCCGGATCTGATCTGTCTATCGGCATAAAGCAGCATCTTCTGATGATCCTGCCGAATATCGGTATCTTAAAATTCTCCGGCTTGGATATAAATGCCACATCCCACTTCTTAAATACCTGCCATTCTATCAGCGGATCATAATTTGACAGATGATTTCCCACAAAGAGTGGTTTGACATCCACTGGAATCTTCTCCATGCCAGTCACATGCATTTTCACTCTTAGAAACCACATGGCAAATCCGGTGGCACCATACAGCAGATGCCTGTAGAACCTGCTGTCCTCCATATACTGCCTGTCAGTTCTCACGAACAGACTGCACACGAAGAGAAAAAGTATGTACATCAGAAATATGGCTATGATTCCGCCAAGTATATATAAAATTATCACTTTTTATTCCACCCTTTTCTAATATCATCCATAAGCTTCATCATATATATCGACTCAGCCAGAGGCATCGACTCACTCTGCGTCCGTCCCTGTCTGATCATATCCAGACTTTCCATGATCTCATACTCATAACCACTTATCTGTTCCGGCACATCCACGTGTCTGATAAGCCTGTCCTCACAGTCGAACACATCTATCCCCTGCGGATTATTTATATTATCGACTATCATATATCCCTTCTCGCCATAGAAGATTCCTTTTCTGTCCGATCTGCCATATATGCTATGGGTCGTCACTGCCATCCTTCCGTCTTCGTATTTGACTGTTATACTCTCCTGTCCGTCTACCCCGGTCTCATGCATCATGACAGACGATTCGATAGCTGATATCTCCTTACCCATATGCATGACAATGAAGTTCAGCCCGTAAACTCCCACGTCTAAAAGGGCACCTCCTGCCAGCTCTGGTCTGATCAGACGCTCTATCTTTGATATCGGATAGGACAAATTGCAGGTCATTGTCCTGATATCCCCTATCACACCTGATCCAAGAATTTCATTTATTATCCTTCTAGACGGCATATATCTCGTCCATATTGCCTCGGCTACATACACCTTCTTCTCCGCTGCCAGAGCTGCGATCTCCTCAGCCTGCGCAGCATCGTAGGTAAATGCTTTCTCGCAGAGTACATTTCTTCCATGTTCTATGCAAAGCTTCATATGCTCATAGTGATGTGAATGCGGCGTTGCAATATATATAAGATCTATCGCGTCATCACTTACCAGTTCTTCATAACTTCCATAAGCCTTATCTATATCAAATTCCCTAGCAAATGCATTTGCCTTTTCCAAAGTTCTTGAACCCACCGCATACAATTCTACATCAGCCATCTTATTTATCGTATCTGCCATAACGCCGGCGATCTTGCCTGCGCCCAATATTCCTATGTTCACGTGCTGTCCTCCTGTTATTTCTATATGTTTTAAAGTGCTATCGCCACACATAGCAATCTTCCCAAGTATTCTCTTGTTGTTTTTTGACAAATTTGACACTACACATCCGATTATAACACACAGCCCGAAAAAAAGAAGAAAAACTCCTGATGCCAGCGATAACTGACACCAGGAGTCCTCCCCTTTATTTTGAACACCATTGCCTGTGTCCAAACCACAATGTGTATATTATTTTGTTTTATGTTAAATACTGTATCAACGCTTATTATAGACTATTGCCATGACATATATCAAGATATTTGTTTCCTCTCTGTATTGCATGCATTCGCAGCAACTGATTACTCACTGTATGGCATACATTCTTAGCAGCTGGCTACTCCCTGTACATAAGGTAGCTGTACATATCTGCGTAATCGTGTCTTTCATTCTTGATGAAATCGATGGCTTCCCTTGGGTGCTGATTCAGCATCCCAGTCAGCATGTATGGCACATCATAGCCCCATACTGCATCTCCCTTTGCCTTGAGCGGAACCATGTACTGCTCTATGAACTTCAGGATGTGATACAGGTTGTACTTTGGATTTCTGAGGAATCCAAGAAGAAGCTCAAGTGCACAATTTCCTGCGCCTCTTCCCATACAGCTTACAGTTCCATCAAGCATGCTCGCACCACTCCTCATTGCCTCAACAGTGTTGGCATAGGCAAGCTTTAAGTTGTCGTGTGCATGTATTCCTATCTTCTTGCCATACTTCTCTCCAACCGCAACATATTTCTCCGCGAGCTTCTTGATCTGCTCAGGGTACAGTGAGCCGTAGCTGTCAACAATGTATATTCCATCTACATTGCTCTTGCCAAGCAGCTCAAGAGCAAGATCGATATCCGACTCCTGATCCTTTGAAACTGCCATGATGTTGCATGTAGTCTCGTATCCCTTTGCATGTGCATCCTCGATCATCTCGATGGCTGCAGGCATGGTGTTGATGTATGTCGCCACCCTCACCAGATCGATGACACTGTCGGCTCTGTCGACGATGTCCTTCTTGTAGTCGCATCTTCCGACATCTGCCATAACTGAGATCTTCAGATCTGTATTGTTCTCTCCGACGATGGCTCTTATGTCCTCCTCGTTACAGAACTTCCATTTGCCGAATTTGTTCACATCAAACATTTCCTTGGAGGCCTTATAGCCGAATTCCATATAATCAACCCCCGCCTTGATGTTCGCTTCATAGAGGGCTCTTATAAACTCGTCAGTAAAATAGAAGTCATTGACAAGTCCTCCATCTCTTATTGTTGCGTCAAGTACCTGAATGTCAGGTCTGTAGGTGATCAGATCTCCGCCTATCATAATAGTGTCCTCCTTCTTGTTTTTTATTTTGTGTTTTGTTTTTCTCTTTTTGTTTTTCTCTCTGATATTTCTGAGTTTATTTTCTACAAATCTGTTTTTCAATTTGTATCTTCTAGATATTTTTCCCAGTTTAAACTTACGTCACTTTAACGCGTTGGTGTATGTTAGTGGCTTTATTAAGTATAGCACATAAATAAATTAATGCAAGGACTTTATTTTATCTTTTACGCAAGTAAATCTACGTTTTAGCACAATTATATCGCAAATAAATCTCAAGCAACTCTCACCCAGTCTCCCAGTGCTTTTACTCAACTACAAGCTAGCTCAGATCCTCGCCGTTAGTCTCGATGACCTTCTTGTACCAGTAGAAGGAATCCTTTCTGTATCTCGCAAGATCCTTCATGTCAAACTCATCTCTGTTGACATATATAAATCCGTATCTCTTGGTGATTCCTTCGTGAGTTGACACGAGGTCGATTGCTGACCATGGGCAGTAACCCATCATCTCTGCGCCCTCATCTGCTGCCAGCTTGATCTGCTCTATATGCTTTCTTAAATACTCTATACGATAGTCGTCATGTACCCTGCCATCCTCTGTAAGCTTGTCATATGCGCCGAGACCATTCTCTGTCACGATCATAGGAAGGTGATATCTGCTGTACATCTCTCTTATAGTTGCCCTAAAGCCGTCAGGGTCTATCTCCCAGCCAAACTCTGTGCGAAGAAGATTTGGATTTGGATACGCCTTGTATACCCCCGGCTCAATACCAGCTGATTGCTGATCTTTTTTTTCTGAGTCCGTCACAGCAACCGGACTGTCATCCCACTCAACCGTTGCAGTATTATAATAATTGAAACCTATAAAATCAGGATTTGCTTGTTCCATGATATCCATATCTCCGTCCTCGATGACTGGAATGGCATCATGTTCCTCAAGGAACTTCCACACCAGGTCGTTGTATCTTCCATACACTGCCATATCAAGGTAAAGCCAGTTTCTTATCGCGTTGAAGTTCTGTGCTGCCAGGACATCCTTCGGCTTGCATGTGGCAGGATATACCAGTGAAATATTTGGCGCAGGACCAATCTTTGCACCAGGACACATCTCATGGAGAAGCTTCATGGCCTTTGCCTGAGCAAGGAGCATGTGGTGATTCTCCTGATAAAGCTTCTTGTATTTATTTGTCACGCCCTCCATGTTGCAGGTTCCGATCACGTCACCCACAAGTGTGAGCATGTTCTGCTCATTGATCGTCAGCCAGTACTTTACTCTGTCCCCATAATTTGTGTAGAGAAGCTTTGCAAATTCAACAAACTCGTCAACGCTCTTTCTTCTCGACCAGCCACCTTTTTTCTCAAGAGCCGCAGGAAGATCAAAATGGAACATTGTGACAAGCGGCTCGATTCCGTACTTAAGGCACTCATTTATCACATTGTTGTAGAAGTCAATTCCCTCCTGGTTGACTCTGCCGGTTCCCTCTGGGAGGACTCTGCTCCACGCGATGGAGAATCTGAATGTCTTGAATCCCATCTCAGCCATGAGGGCTATATCCTCTGCATATCTGTGGTAAAAATCAGCACACACATCCAACTCACTTGTTCCCGCTGGAACTGTCTTGATGTCCTGTACACTTGGACCCTTGCCGTGTGACAGATTGGCACCCTCTACCTGATATGCACTTGTCGATGCTCCCCAGAGGAAGTTCTCCGGAAGTCCATGTTTCTTTGTGATTATCATAATTTTCCCTCCACAGATTTAAATTTTCAATAGTATTTATAAAAGAGATGAACCATCTGTTCCAGTTCATCTCCATCTTACGTTTGTTTTATTGCGATTTTATTTCACACCCTCATACTTCTGCTTATAGTTGTAAAGCGCGCCAAGAAGATTCGAGTCATTGCGGAACTTGCATGTGTCGATAACCATGCCATCATAGGTCTTTGTAATCTTTCTTATCTTGTCCACATACTTCTTAACCCCCGGAACAAAGTTCGGATTGGCACTCATTCCACCTCCGATAAGTATGACATCCGGATCTATCGTCATGTACAGGTTACAGCAGAGCTTTGCTATGGAGAAGTATGAGTCCTCAACCATATCTATGATCTCCTGATTGCCCTCATCTATCCATTGATATACCATCTCACCGGTCACCTCTTCTGGCTTCATATGCATGATCTTGGATGCCTTGTATGTAATGGAGCTTGCAGTACATGTTGAGGTTACCATGAACGGGTTATATTCAAATGTCTCCTCAACAGTCAGCTCTTCACAGCATCTGACATTATCAGCTTCTTCCCTTGTCATGTTCATGAGGGCATATGACAATTCACCTGCCAGAAGTCTCTTGCCTCTGTGGATCTTTCTGTCAATGATTATTCCACCGCCGATTCCTGTACCCACGACAACGACTGCTGCATTAGTAGCCGTGCTGGCATTG
>ULWV01006339.1_pt1 | contig 51262 bp, 37 predicted proteins | sample 1960651 | NCBI WGS metagenome assembly ULWV01 (sample SAMEA4835820, study PRJEB28245) | human gut metagenome | biome: gut microbiome; material: fecal sample | place: Denmark | collected 2008
GCCACAGTATCATTCCCAATAAAATCCTCACCAATAATGAACGCCTGTGCAAGCCCATCTGGTGATGGCTGAACAGCATATGTAAGATTAACACCAAACTGTTTTCCATCCCCTAGTAATTCTTCGAATCTTGGTGTATCCATAGGCGTAGATATAATAAGTATATCTCTAATTCCGGCATTCATAAGAACCGACATCGGATAATAAATCATAGGTTTGTCATAAATCGGTAACAACTGCTTTGATGTTACTCTTGTCAATGGATAAAGTCTTGTACCGGAACCACCGGCTAAAATTATACCTTTCATTACCATACCTCCTTCGACAAAATATTATTTATGTTGTATATAAGAGGCTTCTGGCATAATGGTGGAAGCCCAGCACCATAAATTAATAACAACATATTGAAAAAACCACTTGTGTCCCTTAATGTATTAACTGCAAATAAAAACACAAAAGGAGTATTCACAAGTGGCTTCAGTTAATACATTATGCAAAAGTGTCCTTAATGTCAAGAATACAGTTATAAAAAATTGTAATCTTTACTCTGATGAGAATGGAGTTAAACATATTCGTATCCAAGCAAGACCTAATAAATGGCACGAGAACGACTGCCCATTCTGCCATAAGTCATGCCCTGTTTATGACAAACATTCCAACAGACCAACTACTTGGAGAGGTTTGGACTGGGGTGATATTCTAGTTGAAGTTGAATACCAGACACAAGTAAAAAAATCATATCATCGAAACACAAATTCTTTAACAATTGGATATGAAACTAATTCATCATCACCTTCAGTTATAAGGCTAACATTATATTTTTCACCATTTGTTAACGCATCATCATAAATAATTGAATAAAATTCATTGCTATTATTTTTCATCACAGCAAATGTATGTTTTTCACCATTTTGACTTTCTAGCTTAACAAAGATATTTTTAACTTTACTATGATATATTTCCAAAGGGAAATTTACCATGGTAAGTTTTATCATCCTATCATAACCAGAATCATAATTAATATCAATCTCTACATCATAAGTATCAGAACTTATATTTTCTGTGTCATAATTCTTTATAAAACGTCCTATAGCAACATTTTTTAAAGTCTCTGTCACAGAAAAATCAACTTGTTCATAATAATGTTGCCTTAAATAATTATTTAATTCCTCGGTTCGATATCTAAGCTCCCAATTTTGTACTGTAACCCTAACATTATCATTTATCAAATCTTTAAATCTATCAACTATATTGTAATTTTCTTCAATTTTTTTCTCAGTGTTAAATCTGCAAATATATTGTCCCAATGTAGCCCAATTATCTGCAGCTCCAACATCTTCTGCCCTAAATAAATCTTTGTTTGTTAGGGGATTCGGTTGAAGCCAACTTGTCATAAATAAATGATAATATAATATATCTTTATTTAATTTAGTAAAGCCCATCAATTCTGAATCTATAGTAGCATATGTATAATTATCATTTCCTGCTATTTTATTAATTATATATTTTCCATAAGTATCTTCACTTAATATTCTATCAAAATATACTTCACTCAACGATTTTCCATTATACAGACTCCACTCTTCTCTTTCTATACTATATGGACTCACAAATAATGAACCTATAACTAGTATAAATGTTCCAATATATACTTCCCTAACCGTTGCCTTTTTTCTACCATAATCATTAAAACATGTTAATACTATAATAATTGCTAGTATTAATACTAAAAAAATTGGCCACTCCGTTCTCCATATTATTCTCTTAGTCAAACAAAAATATGTCACCAAAAGGTATGTTACTAATATTGAAGAAATCACTGCTATTTTAGAAAACAATCCTTTAAAGAACATAATATATGTAAACAATAAAACAACTATAACAAAAAAATAATTACTTATTATAACTCCACTTGAGTATATTAGCAAACTCAATATCCCTTTTTCGTTACTTTCATTAGAATAATCAGACTCTTTAGCATGTAAAATATCTTTATATAGTTCTTCTGTAAAAAAACTTTCATCTATATTATTCCATGATTTAAGCAAACGATAATCATTATATGATATTCCCATATCAGCATATATCTGTTCATTTTCATAATAATCCGGAATCTGGTAATCATCAACATGTGCGCGAATTGTATTCCAATCAGCAAAATCAGGATAATACTTTGTCATTAAAACTCTTTGAGAAAATTCAAATATACAAGCAATAACTATTGCAATAATAAATGGGCTTAAAAAACACCAACACAGATATAATATTTCTTGAATTTTTTTTGTTTTCCTGTTATCAATAATAATTTTTACAGACTCTACAACACCTAAAACTCCAATAATTGACATAGAAAAATACATCGCATCAAATCTAAGAGAACTTCCTAATACAACCCAAAATATACCAAAAATAATTTTTTTTCTACCAAAACATTTCTTTTTTATAAAAAAAATCCATACACATCCTGCCGCAATACAGTAAGCCGCTGTTGTTGTAAACTGCATATAAAAACTTACAAATGGTACAGTAACCAGCATTACAATAATACAAATAAAATATTTAATCCTATTATGTATCCCCTTATACACCACATAGGTTACCATATATGTTGAAACAACATTGATTACAAGCATAATAACATGTATCCAAGATAATCTTATCCCCGTTAAAGAAAGAACAAATATAATACAGGTAATCAAATAATTAGCACCTAAAACCAAAATTCCTCTATTATTTGCTCCAAATAACCCATCTGCTGCACTTTCTATATACCAGTCATCAAAAAAAACTTCATTCCTAACCAGAACAATACTTATAATAGCAAATATCATGCTTAAAATTATCGGAAAAAGATTATTTTTTATTTTATTAAAATATGCCATATATTCTCCTCTTTAAGCTATTTTTAGATTATAATAAAGAATAAATTATAATTCCTAATATAATAAGTGCCAATGCCATATATTTTTTCTTCGACATTTTTTCTTTAAATATCTTGACGCCAAAAAAGGTTACATAGATATAACTTGTAGCCTCCAAAATCGGTCCCATTGACAACGGAATCCCCTTATATGCGATTATTGACATAAATGTGGTTCCAACAAAAATTACATATGCAAATATTACTAAAGGATTAAGATATTCTTGCATAACAGATGCATATTTCTTTTGTGAAGCCTTTTTTAACATTACCTGTGATATTGCACTTATAAAAACACCTAATAATAACACGCATGCATACTTTATTGTTTCCTGATTCATTTATTCTCTACCTCATCTTTCTTGTCATTATCAGAATAGGCATACAACACAACTCCGGAAACAACCAATATAGCACCTATAACCTTACCAATTGTAATTGATTCTTTAAAAATAAGACAGCCCCATATAATTCCCCACACCACTGAAACTGCTTTATTTGCAAAAGCAGTCGTCAATGGCAGTCTTTTTATAATCTGTTGCCATCCAATAGCATATAAGCCCAGCAACAAAATAATTCCCCCATAATACAGACAGAATCTAAGGCTTAAAAATGTCTCCTGTGCTGCTAATTTACTAAAAATACCACTCATAGAATATAACATGAGCATTAAATGTAATATTACCAACACCTTAATTTTTGATTTATTCATATCTAATCACCGAGTTCAATTTTAATCATATCATTATATTGTTTTACTGCTTCATTCATATCATCTCTATTGTCATAGCTATAATAGAGATAAGCAATCCTCTCATTCATATAATCTTCTATCCTTTGTCCAACAGACAACATATCTATTTTTTTAAATATGTGTTTTTGAATCTCTTCCGGAATCGTATAGCTCTTTATAATACCGTTTTTTCCAGCCATAATTCCATGATGTCCGCAGAACTTTGCTGTCGGCTCACCACATTTTATGTCTGCACATGACTGCCCTGTAGCCGCACGTATATACGCTTCTTCCCACGGAAATCCAGAATACGCATCAGCAAGTGTTAAAAACTGATTTCCAAAGCTTCTACGCATCATTTCTATGATATATGGCTTGCCATTACAAAGAAAATACTGCAGAGCAAAAATACCGTCAACCAAATCAAGATCATTGACTATATTTTCTATTATGCCATGTAATTCATCTCGTACATCGTCTATATTATCTGCCGGAAATGTTTCACTCTGAATCAGATAAGGATTAATCGGTGAATAACAATTGCAGCTTACCGATGAAATTATTTTCTTATCAGCTATAAATGTTACAATAGTGTGCTGTGTTCCTTCAAGAAATGGTTCTACAACTATATGTTTGTCCCTTGAACGTTCAAAGGAGTACTTTAATGCTTCAACAGCATCACTATAATTCTCCGCCTTTCTTATTCCCTTTCCCCCAGTTAGATCATTTGCCTTGACAATAATAGGATATTCTGCGGTCTTAACATGTTCTAGCGCATCGTTCATATTGGTAAACACAACAGAATGAGGTGATGGAATATTGTGTGTATAACAATAATCTTTAAACTTATCCTTGTGGTGTAAAAGGACAGCATTCTCATATGTATCATGTCCCTTCCAGCCCATCTTTTCTGCAACATAGGCCGCTGTTAAGACACCAAAGTCATTTGCACAACTTACTATTTTATCAATATTGTGTTCCTTAACCAACTGCAAAATAGCCTCTTTATCTGAATAATCAGCAGGAATATATTCATCGGCATATGCATGTCCCATAAGATCAGGAGCATTTCCAGTTGTTATTACATAATATCCCATTTCTTTTGCCTTTGTTATAACCGGTTGTTCGCAAAAACTCCCATTCAATATAAGCAATCTTTCCACTATGACTACTCCTCCTTCTTATCGCAATTGATGACTTCTTTAACCGCATACTGTGGAGCATTGTTCAAACTAATATAAATTCTTCCAATGTATTCTCCCAGCAATCCCATAAATAGCATTATCATACCACATAGAAATAACATCACAGCCATTATAGAACTATAACCCACAGCAATCCCCGGCATAACTATCTTTCTTACAATTATAAATATTCCATACAAAAATCCTAAAAATGCTGTTATCCAACCAATTATCGCCGCTAAACGCAATGGTTTCTCAGAAAAAGCTGTAAAACCGTTCATCCAAAGCCCAAAAAGCTTTTTAAAGCTGTATCCCGAACTTCCCTCTACTCTCTGATCATGGCTTATTACAACATTTGCCATATTCCTTGTGACTCTCAATATAAGGCCATGAACAAATGGATATGCATTCTTGTACTTTATAACCTCATCCAATACATACCTACGAAATACATAATAGCTATTTAAATCAATATCTTTAGGTTTATTTATAAAATATGATGACATTGCAAAGCTGATTTTAGTTCCTATCTTTCTTATAAATGACCTTTTTTCGCCTTCATATTTAGCCGATACAAGGTCATACCCCTCATCAAGCTTATCTATCAATTTGAACATTTCTTCTGGTGGGTTCTGTCCGTCATCATCGAGACAGACCACAATATCACCTGTAACATAATTAAATCCGGCCATTAATGCTGAATGTTGTCCAAAGTTACGCGATAATGCAATTACCTTAACTTTCTCATTATCTAAAGCAATCTTTTTTAAACTGTCCAGCGTATTATCTGGAGAATAGTCATTTACACATACTATTTCATAATCATATCTGCCATCAGCCTCAACCGTCTTCACTATCCTATCTATCACATTTCCAACAGAATTCTGTGAACGATAGCATGGTATAACGAACGATAACTTTTCCATTTTATCTCTCCTAAACCTGTCTACACTTCCGTTTTTCTTATGTAATCAGCTAGTTCATTTATTGCTTCTTCAATTCCAACTTCCGGGTTGTAACCTATATCACTCTTTATTCTGTCAAGTGATACATCCCAACAATAATCGTCCATATAGTCTTCTTTACCTGAAAACTGTATCTCGGAATCCGAACCAAGTACTTCTTTACATTTAAGTGCTAACTCATAATTTGACAATAGATTATTACTGGAAAGATTATATACACCATGTGCATCATTAAATAATGCCTTATAAAGTGCCTGTGCAATATCTCTTACATGAATGTATGTCTGCTTTCTTGTTCCTTTGCCAGATAACACAATATTCTCATTATTTAGTGCTTTATGCACAAATACAGGAAAAATAGTCTTCGGATTCATTCCAATTCCAACAGGTGCTGAAATTCTAAAGCTGGCGGTTCTAAGTCCAAATGTGTAATCAGCATAGTTTGCAAGCAGCTCCTGTGTGTGCTTTGTCACATGATATACTGTAGGCGGTTTAATTGAATGATTTTCCATTATAGGATGCTGATTAGGCTTTCCTATAACCGGAAGGCTTGACAGCTGTAAAAAAACACCCACCTGCTTCTCCTCACACATCTCAAGTAAACGCTGTGTACCTCCACAATTAGTTGTAGTAACGTCAACTGTATATGGCTCATGTCTCATATCCGCTGCTAAATGGACAACCGCATCAACTTTAACACTAACTTTATCGCATATTTTTTTTGTTTCATCTGTAGACAAGTCACAGCAAACATACTCATCTACATCTACCATGCTCTGTTCATGCCTGCCTACACCTACTACATACAAGCCTTTTTCCTTAAAATATTTACATACATGCTTTCCGATAAATCCATTTGACCCTGTAACAATTACATTCATTATACACACCTCACATTATCTATTAACCTTATAGAACTTATATATTGTATCAATTACTTTTTCCTGATCTTCTTCCGTCAGGTTATAATATAATGGAAGTCTGGCAAGTCTTTCACTCTCCTTGGTAGTGTACTTGTCCTCACCATTAAATCTGCCATACTTCAAACCAGCCGGTGCAGAATGTAGAGGAATATAATGGAATACACAGCCTACACCATTTTCTTTCATATAGGAAATGAATTCTGTTCTTTCATCTAAGTCTTTATTTTTTATGTAGAACATATGTGCATTATGTGTACAATCCTCAGGAATTACCGGAAGTTCAATGAGTCCTTCATCTTTAAGCTTCTTAAGACCTTCATAATATCTGTTCCATGAAGCTAATCTATTATTATTGATTTCATCAGCTAATTCAAGCTGTGCATATAAATATGCTGCATTAAGCTCACTTGGAAGATATGATGAACCGGCATCTACCCAAGTATACTTATCTATCTGTCCTCTGAAGAACTTGCTTCTATTAGTTCCCTTCTCTCTTATAATCTCAGCCTGTTCCACATCTTCTTTATTTTTTATAAGAAGTGCGCCTCCCTCTCCCATAGAGTAATTCTTAGTCTCATGGAAACTATAACATCCAAAATCTCCAATCGTGCCGAGAGCCTTTCCCTTATATGTACTCATCACTCCCTGTGCTGCATCCTCAATCACCAATAAATTATGTTTCTGTGCAATCTCCATAATCTTGTCCATTTTGCAGCCAACTCCGGCATAATGAACCGGAACTATTGCCTTTGTCTTTTCTGTGATTGCATCTTCAATAAGCCTTTCATCAATATTCATTGTATCAGGTCTTATATCAACGAAAACTGCCTTTGCACCTCTTAATACAAATGCATCTGCTGTGGATACAAATGTATAAGACGGCATTATTACTTCATCACCTGGTTTTATATCAGAAAGAATCGCTGCCATTTCGGTTGCATGTGTGCATGAAGTTGTTAATAGCACTTTGCTTGAGCCTGTTCTTTCTTCCATCCAGGCGGAACACTTCTTGGTAAATTGACCATCACCACATATTTTCTGTGATGCTACTGCTTCCTTTATGTAATCTATCTCCTTGCCAGTGTATGGTGGTATATTAAATGATATCATTTCTTTTTCTCCTTTTTGTTAAACAATATAATTTAGCATAATACTATCACTCTTTTTAGTCAACTCTAAATTTCCATAAATTAAATCCATCTATTGTACTGATTAACTCTGCTTGAGTCTCACTATTATACTTTTCCCTTTCATACCACATCTTTGTTTCTGCATTCCAGTTATCAATTACATATATATTATCATTACATAGAGATTTATAAGGATTATTGCAATCCATCCCCTGTGCCTCCCACATATAAAAATTGTCAGGATAGCCCATCGTTACCCCGCCCAGATAACTATAATCACAATATTCACCCTGCTCCACGCGTATCCAAGGCTTATAATTAAAGTATAATAATTGTATGCATGATGAAAAGTCAGCCAAATAATAATGCTCTTGATCACTATGTATGAGATTCATCAAATTTCCATGTGGTTTTCGCTCACTTACATTGCATCTATATTTTTTCAAATTAAAATTCCACGATTCGAAAAAGCAGTCATATATATACTGACTATATTCTTCATCTGACTTTATTTTATAACTTGTATCCTTTATGTAGAGCGGTATCTTACATACACATACTACAACTCCAAAATATATCAATGCTGTCCTTATCTGAATATCAACATTACGATGCCTTTCTGTTGTCACTAATATGGCAATTGCCGTGCAAACCAATATACTATACTCTACCCTATACACAACACGCCCATGCATTATAAAGTATATCAAAAAGAACACTGCTGTTCCTCCAAAAAGCAGCCGTATAATACTTCCTTTAAAATCCCATAACATAAGTATTAAAAAAATCACCACAAGTCCCATAACTGTTGTATACTTATAGTATTTTCTATCCATAAATTGATTAATGCCATATCTTAATGATTTCGTCACGCTGTCACTATATGATTTTTTTATTACACTTATATTTTTCAGCTTATCCTCTGTAAAATAATCATGGTCTATAAAATTCCATGTATCAATCATGTAATAATCCGTTATAGTAAAACCTAGTGGCTCCAATTGAGGCATAATAGAATCAGCTCCATAACTGTTTATATCTGTAATGGATGCTCTTAACGTATTATATTGCAGATATTCTCCATACGCCTTATCTTTATTCCATATGTCTTCACCCGCCTTTTTTATTATGAACGCCATGGCAACAGTTCCCACACAAATTGCAAAACATATTACAGTCTTTTTTACTATATGTATTTCTTTCCTGTTATGAAAAACGAACCATACAAACATAATGAAAAGATATACCAGTGATATATATATAGTTTCGAACCGAATCATCGAGCCAACTAATGTCAAAAATATTCCTAAAATTATAACCAGGTTATTCCTTTTATTTTTTTTCCAATACTCTGACAATATCAGTGCGCCGCCAGCACAGGTTGCTATTGCTGCCGTCTTAGTAAATTGGACAAGTATATATACATCATCCGAAAAAAAACTGACAAATATAATTGACAAAAATATTCCTATTGGTAAATCATTTCTACTTAAAACTATATATGTCACAGCCCACAGTGAAAAGAAACATATTGCAATCTGAAACACAAAATACCAGCTAACTACCGGGAAAATTTTATACAACTGCTTCAAAAAAAGCCCATATATTATATTGGAAAAAAGCAAATGTTCGTCATATCCATTACCATAAGCTCCCGATAAAATGCTGTCCACTATGAAATCGTCTGAAACTTCATATTTCATATCACAAAAAAGAATTACCATCAACAAAAAAACAGCATTAATTATAAACGACAAAAATGCATTTTTTTTATAAAAATCTTTTCTTGCAAATGTTATTTTAGGTTGCACCATTTCTTTCATACTCATCTCCCATTATCCCTGCATTATAATTATCTCTGTATACTTATCACTTTCCGCTTGCCATACCAACATACATCAAAGGCAGTGCAGCCATGTTGTTACACTGCCTTTATTGTATTTCTCACAGTCTGTTGACAAGCTTATATATTATTGATGCCATGCCATACATTCTCATATTGGTTCTGCGAAGCATCGTCACGCATATATTATTGTTTCCATTGTATATATCAATCGACTTCTCACGCAGCCAGCCATCGAATTGTTCAAGTGCATTCTTGTGTGCCGCATCCCTATAGCTCATCATTACAGAATACACTCCGGTTATGAAGTATGCAATCTTACGGGCAATGAACCTCTTCTTCGGTTCGCTTAAGTTCCAAGCAACATCCTCATAGAAACCTATAAGATAATTCACCACCGTCATGTACTGTTCATGATTCCTGCGCCGGCTCTCAATGGACACACTCTGCCCATTCCGTCCTACAAGATACTGGTATACGGTCAGGTCAAGATACACTATTGTGTCAGCATAGGCAAGCGAATATACCACATATTCATTATCTACATAGAACAGGTGTTCATGGCAACTCACGTTGTTCGTCCTTAAAAGCTCCGTCCTTATGCAGCAGTTGTGCATCTCAATATTCTTAATCCTGTCCACACAGTCATCCAACTTCATTATCCTGTTCTTGTCAATGCCTGATACGCTTTCATGTCCGGCATACCTGCCGTCAGGCGTAATACGTCTTGCATCGGTGAGCACGATATCCACATCATGCTCCTTCAGATAATCCACTAGTCTGCGGAAACTGTCCGTGTTGACATAGTCATCCGCATCACATATCATAAAATACTTTCCATGGGCATTCTCTATTCCTGAATTGACAGCCGAACCATGCCCTCCGTTTTCCTTATGGACTACATTTACAATTCCCGGATATCTGTTTTTCAAATCATCTGCAATTCCTGCCGTATCATCCGTAGAACCGTCATCGACGATTATAACCTCGACACTGCCTTGCGCTCCATCATAAAGAAATGTAGGTATATTCTGCCACAAAAAGCTCTGTGCATTGTACGAAGGCACAGCAACTGTAAGTACACACATAATCTGTTCTCCCTTCACTATAATTCGATTATATAACACATATTTCTTTTTTTCAAACATTTAGTTGCTTTATGGAGTATATCCTTTTAAAATATATGATAATATTATTATCACTTTGATATCAGGGTCAAAAGGTCAGAAGTCCGATGCAAGCTTGCTTGCGTGAGGATTTTTGACATTGTGACCCGCCAAAAATATGAGTAAGAAGCCATTTTCAAAGAAAATGTGCGAATTACGAATGTTTTTGAGAATTGTGGGAGCACGCAGTGCGAAGCAATTCGATATCATTGAGGTCAAAATACTTTTTGACCTCAACATCATCACTTTTAATTACTTATGGAGTTATTTAATTATGAAAATTCAGCCTCTGCTTTTTAGCTCTGATAATATATGTGATATTGAAGAGCTCTACTATCGGCGTAAGGGCAGCACCTTATCGCTGGAGACCTATTTCAATGCCTTCTCCGTCGGTAAATGGTGCCATTATACCTCGATAGCTTCTCTTACCCTGTGTATACGTACACGGCATGCTCTCTCCATACGCTGCTTTAACAGCGTCGGTACAACCCTCGACGGCTGCAACTGCTTTGCCGATGTACAGACACCTGTTGATATGGCTCCCTATGTAAGTGTCACAAGGCAGGAGATTCCTGCGGATGTCAGACATACAGATGATATGTACTATATCAGCTTCTCTGATATTTTCTCCGGTTCCTCTCCTGACGGAAAATTACCGGCCGGAATATTGTATGCTGAGCTGACATTCCCATTTGCGCTTGAAGATACGGATGTAAAAGAACTCATGGATGGCTGGTATGAGACCGACTCCATTCCTGACAACAATCCTTACATTGCACTATGCATCTGCACCTATAAGCGCGAGGAATTTCTCTTTCGCAATGTGCATTTACTGATTGACAATATTATCAACAATCCGGACAGCCCTATGTACAACAGGCTTGCGGTATATATTTCCGATAACGCCGGCACGATAATACCCGGCATGCCTTCATCCGAATATACTGACCCATCCTCTGGAATATATGCAAAAGAGCATATACATGTATTTTCCAACAGGAACACCGGTGGTTCCGGCGGTTTCACCCGCACCATGTCAGAAGCTGTTCTCAATAACATCGGGCATCCATTCAGCCATCTTCTTCTCATGGATGATGACATTGTCCTTGATACGGCTGTACTTGAACGTACCTACCTATTTCTTTCTTTTTTGAAAGAGGAATTCCGCTTCTGCATGCTTGGTGCATCCATGCTTGACCTTAACAGAAGGTATCTGCAGATTGAAAAGGGTGCCAACACGGATTTTTATGAATACACCTTCTACCATAAGTTTTTTGACCTCAGGAACGCAGACCTCGTAAGCGCCAACGAATGTCCGGAAAATGCATCCTTCACAGGCTGGTGGTACTGCTGTATCCCGGCACAGCACATCCGCACTGACAATCTGCCTCTGCCTATGTTTCTTCACCTTGATGATGTGGAATACGGAATACGTGCAGGATGCCCGCCCATACTCCTTAATGGAATATGCGTATGGCATCCGCCTGCCACCTCTAAGGGTGTAGCAGACATTGAGTACTATGATATACGCAATATGCTTATAATGCAGGCATCCGATAAGAGGCTTAACATAGATAAGCTCCACACTCTGCTTCGTATAAGCTTTTTAACTGTCGGTGAGCTTGTGCGGTACCGTTATAATGTTGCAGATGCCAGACTTATGGGCTGCGAGGATTTTCACAGAGGTCCGGAATATTTTATTCAGATCGACCCTGCAAAAAAACATGCAGACCTTGGTGCCCTCAATTATAGCTTCATATCTCCGGAGGAAGCAGGAATCCGGCAGGCCGATATTGAACGGCTTATGAAACAGGAGAACAATATTGTCAAAAAAAGCGGCAGCTCAACAGCCGGCACTCTTACAAAATATCTTCTCTGTCTGTTCTGTCATCTGCTGCCGCCTGTCGGCGGCACTAAGATATGCAATGCAGACACACCTTGGCTGCCATACCTCGCACACCGTGTATATGTATACAGCCCATCCACCGGCAAAGGTTACATTGTCGTGCGAAGCTGCAGACGGTTTTTCAAAGGCATAGGACGTTACTTTAAGACCGTATTTCATATAATCAAGGACTTCACAAAAGATACTGCTGCCTGGAACAGCAGGATGCCATATCTTACTTCCAAAGAATTCTGGGACAAATATCTAAAATAGCTATGACAAAAGACCGGGGTACGCACTTGTGTACACCCGGTCTTTTGTCACAGACGGCTTTACTAAATATTCGATTTCTCACGTTTCTTCATAATAATCACATAAACAGCCCATCCGAGCACTCCGATTGCACTCAGTACTGCTCCGTACTTCAACATCTTATACTCATAATCAAATCGTATATCATTGCTTCCCTGACTTATCCTTACCGCCATAAGACCATTGACGTTGATAATCTGTGTCTCACTGCCGTTGACTGTCGCCTTCCATGCCTTATCATACGGAACGGCAAAGAATGCGTACTTATCCGCATCCGCAGTTATATCAGACCGAAAGTAATTCTTACCGCTTACAAAGCCCTGTGAGCACTCACCCATATGTGCCTGTGCATATTCAGCAATATTTTCATAAGCAATGGCACCGTCAGTATAAGGATCATATTTTTTCAGGTATCCGCTTACAAGCTCCTCATCCTCATCCTCTACTATGAGCATCTTAAGCATCGCTGCCGGCTTAAGGTAATTATCCACACTCTCGAACTGGCTTCTCGTCATATATATATCATAGGTAAATCCAATTGGAAGCGCATTCTCATTTTCATACAGCTTCAAAGTCTGTCCGGTGCTTGTACTGTAGTCTCTGATGTAAGTATAATCCGGCTGTTCAATATAGGACACGACATACCGCGCACCGAGAAGCTCTCTTATTCCATCCGGTCCCGCATTGGTCCATGTCGCTCTTCCAATCCCTATGGCATCATAATACTCTCCTATGGATGAATGTACCGTACTGCAGAAGGAGTTGATTGAAGGGAGCTGATTGGTCATGGCAAGATTATAATATGTATACCCTATTCCCTCGTCAAAATAGTATCTGTAAGGAAGTACATCCTGACTAAGCTTTGCAGGTATTTCAGTAAGATATGCGTATACATTCTCGCCGTACGAAGCGCCATATGTCTTGAAATCCTGAGCAGTATTGTCGGTAGCCTTCGCATATTCATTAATGGTTATGCCCAGTGTCGCAGCAGATATAACAGCCGCCAAAGCAATATACACTCTGTGCACATTGACACAGTTCTTCACAAAATGCGGCAATGCTATTGCAATCACAGGTCCTGCCACGCCTAATAAGAACGAAGCGATAAACAGCCCCTTCTTATATATGCCTATTACACCTTCCTCCCTGTTCATAAGCACAACCATCACAAAGAAAAACATCAGCAGAATTCCTGATATAACCGCCGCCTTCTTTACCTTATATTCCCTGCGCTCCTCGATAACCTTAGCTGTAGCGAGTGCCATGAACAGTATCAGCATAAAATACCATCTTCTGTATGTCTCATTTGAAAGAAACGAAAAGACATTGTTTAACAGCGGAACTACCGCACAGACAAGCCCCACCTTGAGTATACCTGACAGCCAGTCCTTCTTAGATATCATGTATGCAGCAGCAAATACGGCACCAAAAAGCGGAAGATATGCTGCATTGGTCATCCAGTCTGAATACTCAACGCTCAGGCATGCATTCATCGTCTCTCCAGGCAGGAAGAATGCCTTTATGAGCATAAGCCAGTTCTTAGTTGACATCGTAAACCACGACAATATTGATATATGCTGTGATATTCTGCTGTTGCTCATCGTTCCGTTAACCGATGGAAGCAAAAGTATTCCTGCCATTGCCACGCCAAGCATGCCCTCAAGCATGCACATAATAAGAGGCTGCACTATTTTTCCCGGCTTAACGGCAGCTGCCCATGAGCTCCCGGCTGCCTTCTTCTGTGCACACATATGCGATATCTGAGGAATAAGATATTTTACAACATAAAAAATAACAACAAATATAACCTCTGCAAAGAAGAATACATAATTGCACAGTGCATTTACCATAACGCCGAACGCCAGCCATCCATGCTTCTTATCCTCAATGAGCTTCTCCACTCCGATTAAAAGGAGCGGAAAGAATGCAACCGGATCCTGGAAATGATAGAAAACAACACTTGCACACTGGAAACCGGAAAATGCATAGAGCACCGATGCTAACACAACCAGGTTCTTACTCTTTAAGTGCCTGTTAAAATACACTGACGATATCGTTCCTGCCGCAGCAAACTTCAAAATCATGACAGGTCCTAAAAGCTTAGGCACCATTGCTGCCGGAAACAGCAGCATAATCCACATAAAAGGACTTCCAAGACCGTAGAAGCTGAACGTCTCGACAAAATTACTTCCTATATCGATTCCCCAGTTCCACAGAATGTCTCCCGACTTTACCGCCTTGTTCATCAATATGTTATAAGAAATCTCCTCCGCAGCAAAATCATGTGACATTGCTATATATCCGTTATTATTTATAAGAACCGGCAGTATTGCCGCTGCAGCGGCTATAAAACTTACAATAAATGTACACAGCCAGTACGGCATTCTCTTTGAACCTTGATTTTTACTAATTTCTTTCATCAGAATCTCCTATTATATTCATTATTTCAGGCAACTATCCTATTAAGTATATTACATTCCGTCCAAAAATGAAAGCATACTTTTTTCTTTGTTGATTTCACTTATCCGCTATGATAAGATTTCAGGTAAAGAGACTTTTACGGTCTTTAATTGTATCGGAGGAGACAGATATGATAAGTCAATCAGCATTGTCTGCATTTAACAATAAGATAGGAAAACAGGATTCACGGATTCATAGCCTTTCGGGACTGAAGGTCATTGCCATCTGGCTGATTTTCTGGTGGCACAGCTGGTTAAACAACCCACCATGTGATTTGGGAGCTCGATGCTGTGAGTTCTTTTTTGTTGCATCGGGCTTTTTGGTCTACTATAGCCACAAGGACACTTCCTCATGCACATGGAAGGCTTCCTTTAATGCGGTGCTCCGTAAATTAGCTGTAATGTGGCCAATGCATTTTCTTGCTTTTATGATATGTCTGCTGCTTTTAGGCAGGGAACAGATCTTCTCACTCTCTACATTGGTCTGCGGAATCCTCAATTTATCATTATTGCAATCCTGGTTTAATTATGAACAGGTATTCTTTTCATTTAACGGTCCGTCATGGTTTTTATCCTCATTGCTGTTCTGTTATTTTATGGCTCCGGTGCTTCTGCGGCTGATTAAGAAAAAAAAGAAGGCATTTGTCTACTTTATACTTGCATTTGCAATACGTTACACAATTGAGGAGCTTGAGTTTTATCATCCTGACACTTATATGAACCTTAACATCCATGTGTCGCCCATCATACGGTTATTTGAATTCTTTTTCGGGATGCTGACTGCGTGTATCTGGAGCATGGCTATGGAATTCATCTCTAAGAAGCTTGATTCACTAAATCCACATATAATATTTGCAGCTGCAAGTGTATGTGAGGCTTCTGTCCTGTTTCTGACATATTATTTTATGCTCACGAAGCAGAATGCCTGGGGCAGGCACATATTCAGCCTGTGGTTCTGCGTATTAATTTTCTTCTTTGCATTTGATGCCGGAATCATCTCAAGATTATTGTCCTTAAAGCCCCTGCGCTGGTTTGCCGGTATTCAATTTGAATTTTATATTTTCCACATACCTGTGCTCAAGCTGGTAAGCAGATATATAGAACCACATATAACAACGTCTGCCGTTCTTGCCGGTATAAGCTTCGCCATTATTATACTTTTATCATGCCTGTACAAGTATGTTTTAAAGAGGCCATCGGAGAGCATCATGAAAAAAATACTTGAAAAGTGTTCTAAATACATTTGTGAATAAACTTATTTTAAAAATGCTTCTTATATGGTATAATTTAACCATCCGGAATAAACAACAGATATAAAGGAGGTTTTTTTGTATGAGAAAAAAAAGTTTTATTAAAAAAGCCCTATGTGCAGGAGTCTCATTAAGCCTTTTCATCAGCTGTTTTTTTGTAAAAGAAGCTGCTGACGTAAAAGCAGACGATTATCCAAGCGAAATTTTATTAGGTGCTTTTTGGGAAAGTGATGAAGATAACACTGATACTTTATATTGGTCGACCGATGGTGTTAATTTTTATGAATTAGCTGAGGCATATACTGATGCAACTCCGGATTCAGCAGACTCAAGTTTAATAGCCAACACACCATATCCGGTATCCACATTGCATGATCCAAGCATAATCTATAAAGATGGCTATTTTTGGATGCTGTCAGGCTTTGCAACCACCAACAGCCTTGGAAGGCGCTATGTTCCAATGATTGGATATTCCAAGGATCTGGTAAACTGGAGCTATCCGAACAGCGGCAGCACGATGAATGTAGGAGTGCAGGGTGAGCCAATCGGAAAGGAATTATATGGAACGGAGTGGGATGCCGTCGCTCCTGATTTTATGGTTGATGACAACGGTGATGTATGGATTACCGTCTGCATCGGTTATTACGCACAGTTTCATGCCAACGATGGGAACTCTGCAAATGATACATTACAGCCATATTTGATAAAGGCTACCGGATTACAGGCTCCGGCAAACGGTGACAAGGGTACACCTCCTGTCGTAACATACTCCGATGCAGTTCCTATTGTTTTACCTTCCTATAACAGTAATGTCAATATCAATAACCGAATTGACAGTTCTTTATATAAGGAAGGTGGTTATTATTACTTACTTGTCAAAAAAGATGGTGTGACAATCGAAATCTGGCGTACAAAGAATTTAACACTTGAGTCCTGTCAGAACCCTGATAGCTGGGAATTGGTTACTGATGATGCCGTAACAGGCTACGAAGGACCATGCTTAACCAAGTACCGCGGGCAGTATTACCTTTACACGGATAAGCTTGCTGATTATCCGCCGGAAAATGCTGATGGAAAAAGAGGCGTTCATGTCTCTGTCGCTTCAACTGCTACCACCGGAAAGCTTGATGAATATACCGGCTGGCTCGAAAAAAACCAGCATAAAATTATCGGCTGGGCAGCTGACGGAAGCCAGAAGGATTGTCGACATGGTACTGTAATCACAGTCACAGATAAAAATGCAATCAAGACAATCTGGGATTTACGTGCAAAAACAATATACAATAATAAATCCGATAATCCGACACAGTCCGTAGGGCAGGGATGGTATCAGAAGGAAAGCTTTCTCGGACCTAACTATGGCAGCAAATACATTAAATATTGGTATGAAAATGATGTCCGTCAGGGATTGGAGAACCGCGGAAAAGAGATTGTTGACCCTGATTCTAAAGGCTGGTATTGGCTAGACAGTAATAATAAGGGAGCAATGGCAAACTCCAAGGATGTATATCTTCCTATTGATAAGGTGGCATATAATGCTGATGCTGATGCATACGGTATGGATCAGAATAAGTGGAAGTGGGTCCGCTATGATATGTACGGCAAAATGATTCATGGCGAGGACCACAGACATGTAGAAGGAACTTCTGCAGATGCTCCTTGGGGATATTGGTATTTTGATGATATTACAGGTGCGATGAAGCACGGCCTGACAGAGATTTCCAACGGAAATGGCGGCACCAAAAAAGTATACTATGATGACACTACGGGTCTTATGCTCTATGGAGAGCATGTAATTAACGACAGATTATACTATTTCGATATATATGATGGCACAGCGATTGACGGCTGGTATCAGATAGATGGTGTTATGTACTGGTATGAAAATGGTGAGCGTCAGGGCTACCATGTAAATGATACATCATACCGCGGAAAAGAAATATATGATCCTTTAACAGATGCCTGGTACTGGCTTGACAGTGTCCAGAAGGGAACCTTTGCAACAAGCAAGGATGTATACCTGCCAACAAATAAAGTCGAGTACCTTAAAGATGAAGCCGCATATGGAATGGATCCTTCAAAGTGGAAGTGGGTTCGTTATGATGATTATGGTCATATGATTAAGGGCTGGAACACAAATGCAAACGGCACATATTACTTTGATTTGATTACCGGTGCAATGGCAAAAGGAAATGTAACAATTGATGGCGTTACATATCATTTTGATGAGACCTCCGGTGTATTACAATAGTATATAGGAGAGCAAAAAGAGAGTCCGGTATATTTACCGGGCTCTCTTTTTCTATTACTCTGTCATGGCAGGATACGATATTATTCCACCGTTCGTATTCGATAAATCTATTCCTCTGCTGCTTATATCTGATAAATTGTTTGATGTAGCATTGAATCTTGACGACAGGCTTTCCATTGACCAGAATACCGCATCCATGATTACATTGTCATAAAAATCATTGATGTAGCACTCCTCCGCCATAAAAATTCCGGCATAATGTTCACCTGTAATTATGTTGCGGCATATTATATTTTCATAGCATGCTGCAAAATCGAGCATTACCGTCTCATAATCCGGCTTAGCGGCATATCCTAATTCTATTCCGAAGAAGTGAAAATTCTCACTCTGTCCGCGATTATTGTTGGCAATTACATTGTCAGCTATAATATTCCTGACTCCGACACGGACCATCTTAACACCGCTTCCATAATTATCACATATATAATTATTCATCACGATATTGTAGGCTGAGTTGTCAATTGACAAGCCCGGAAGCTTGGCAGGTGAACTGCCATCTGAGAGGGTTCCGAAATCCTGAACAAAATCATTCTCAAGGTCAGCGAGTGTCTGTCTTCTTCTTCCGCCGTTCTGCTTTATTGTATTGCCTGACACATAATTTCCAAATGAACCTGCATCAAGACACATGCCCTCCTTATCATTGAGATAAAGAGTGTTATCTATAAAATAATTGCAGTATGAGCCATCCGAATAAATTCCTGATGAATTGCTCTTAAACACATAATTGCTTAAAACCACCATCTCATGCGGAGAAGCATATCTGTCACAAATCGGTTCCTCAACAAATGGGTTGTACGCTGTGTTGTAATCCGGAATCGGTATGCTTGTTATAACCACCGCAGCCGAAAAATTCGGTGTTCCCTTGGTATTTGTAATTGTATTGCTCTCAAATATTACTCTTGAAATGTCACCGTTTAAGATTATACTTCCGTTTCCGCTGTTATCGATAGAACATCTGCTTATATCAAGATACTTATTCTGTCCCAATACAACAAGCGCCTTGCAAGCCGCATTATTAAGAACCGTATCCTCAATTGATATTCCTGTAGAGCGCACAACGAATATTCCCCAATTATATACACCATCTTCAATGACAAAATTTCTGAGTGCGACATTCTCAAGCTCTACTATATGGACAGCCTTGTCAAGCTCCTTCGTCATCGTAAATACGACACCTGCGGCATCAATTGTAACATTTGATACAGGAATGAGTGTTTCATCCCAGTCCATCGACAATGTTGTGAGCTTAATATACGCATTTTTCTTGCCCTTCATAAAATCGTTAAGCTCCGATATCTTCTGTCCGTCAAATTCATAATAGCTGCTATAATCACGACTATCCATATAATCCGCAACATCTGTATATATAAGCTTATATGATTTCTCAGGTGTGAGGAAATCACTCTCCTCATAGCCAAGATTGTGGACCCTTCTCATTATCATAAGGTTGTCCACAAGCTCCGTCGCATCTGCAGTATCCATCCTTGCAAGCGGCGGCATTTCATACATATCAAGCAGGCTCTCATAGTCTGTATCCAGCAGCTCTATCCTGCTCTCATCAGGTATTTCCTTAATTTCCAGATCCTTTATCTGCTCACCCGGAACAAACTGTCTTGTAGAAGTCATAACCATATCTTTTACCGGTTCTTTTTTTACAATAATTTTATATAAAATCAATGATGTAAACAGACCATATACCACCAACACTGTAAACAGGATTCTAAGTCCATGTTTTGAAAAGAATTTATTCATATATTATTTATTATCCTCTTTCTTATCGTATGTCCTCTCACTGATAATGTACCTTGGACGAGCCTTTACTTCCATATATATCTTACCTATATATTCTCCCAGAACACCAAGACATATAAGCTGTATTCCACCTATAAAGCATATAATGCTTGTCATGCTGGCCCAGCCAGCAACTGCATGCCCTGTAAGCTGTATTACAATTGACCATATAACACCTATAAAGCTTAAAAGTGAAATGAACATACCGAATGTGGTAATCATTCTTATAGGCTTGACACTGAGACTTGTTATCCCATCAAATGCAAGAGCCAGCATCTTTCCAAGTGGGTAATGACTGCTGCCGGCAATTCTTTCATGTCTTTCATAGTAAACCGATGTGCTCTTAAAGCCTACAAGCGGAAACATGCCTCTTAAGAATATGTTAACTTCCTTATAATTGGCAAATTCCTGAAGAACGCGGCTCGATACAAGCCGGTAATCCGCATGATTGAACACAACTTCTGCCCCCATCCAGTTTAGAAGCTTGTAAAAGCCTTCCGCTGTGAAACGCTTGAAAAATGTATCTGTATCCCTCTTGCTTCTCACACCGTATACAATTTCACTGCCGTCAAGATACTCATCAACCATCTTATTCATGGCATTAATGTCATCCTGTCCATCACAGTCTATGGATATAGTGATATCACACTTATCCTTCGCCTCCATAAGCCCTGCAAGAACTGCATTCTGATGCCCTCTGTTCCGGCTCTGGGATATGCCTAAGAACTTATCATCCTTCGCTGCAAGTTCACATATTATGTTCCACGTATCATCCTTGCTTCCATCGTTAACAAACATAATTCTGCTGTCTTCACTGATTTTGCCAAGTCCTATCAATTCACTAACCTTGTCCAAAAACATACCGCTTGTTATCGGAAGTACCTTTTCCTCATTATAACAAGGGATTACAATATAAAGAATCGGTTTCATTATCCTGCCCTTTCATTATATTCTTGTTCTATATATCATCACTTATAGGTCATTTTTATTGAAGTATTCCTGTGTCGACATCAAAATAATAACTTACTCCGTCGATAATTACTTCACCCTTTGCCATTGTTCCATATATATTGTCAAAATAGTATTTTCCGGCATCAGTTGTCTGCCAGCCTTTAACCATATGTCCATCCGCATCATAACGAACCCACTTTCCTATGGTTCCGGCATCATCCGCCTGTGACTCCATATATACATCCTTACTCTTTGCCGCTGCGCCAAGCTGCACATTATCAAGCCAATACCATTCATTACTTGATGGGTCATAGATTTCCTTTCCGCGATATGCTAAGTTGACACTTCCATCCTCATTAGTGCTGTATCCCTGCCGCACACCATTTTCATACCAATAGCTGATGCCGTTCACCTTATGCCAGCCATCCTCTGATAAATATCTTCCGTCATCATCCCATGAACAAGCGACTGTTTCCAGCTTCTCGAAAACATATCTCTGATTCTGTCCAAAGTGAAGCCTGAATGTGATAACTTCTGTATTATTTGCAATCACACCTTTATTTACATCCCATGCATGTCCGTTGGATTTAGAAACAATTGTATATGTTCCATCATCATTTTTAAGTATGAGCCACTTTTGGTTATCACCATTATTGTACTCCCACTGGCATATTCTTGCACCGCTCAATGTACTTACATATTCAACGGTAAGAACCTTTCCGGTGGCTGCACACTCGAATACATAATAACCATCTGACGTGCGTGTTATATTATATTTCTGATTATCACCCGCATTGTCACCATACACATCAAGGCATACTCCATTGTCCGATTTATCCGCAGGTATATTCACTACAAATGAGTTGTCAGCCGAAATCCTTATTTTATATGTCCCAGCCTCTATATCAGCGTTATCCTTAGTTGTATGCACTCTTGTAAACAGGAAACTCTGTACATAATCATCTGACTTCCTGGCTGCACCGATATTAGCTCCCGATCCCGGACTCGCACTGAGTACTGATACATATCTTCCTGTAGCCTTGGAGATTATGCTGTATGTGCCATCACCTTCAAGCACTATCGCCCATTTCTGGTTATCTCCTCCGTTGCTCTCCCACTGGTCAATATTCGTTCCATCCGCCTTTGCGCCTGCTGCAAGATCAAGCATCAAGCCCGACTCAACAGAAGCAATCTTGTAATAACCATCTTCAACAGGTGTTATATACCACTTCTGGTTATCATTAAATCCCGGTGTATACAACGATACATTTGCACCATTATCGTGGCTTCCCCACTCGACATCAAATACCAGATTTCCATCACCGTTCATGCATATTACATACTCGCCTTCTTCAAGAACATGTTCTGCCTTATACGGTTCAGGCATATTCTTGTAGACAGGAATCTTAAAGACAAATGTCTCATCAAGCATTCCTGCTTTTCCGTATGCAAGCTTGATTCGTCTTCCCTCATTGGACGGTGCACATAAATTCTGCATATACTGGTGCCAGTACCTTCCGTCATATTTAGGGTCAACATCGAATTTCTGCAGATACAGAGTATCCTGACCTCTGAGTATATACCTGTCGGCAAGCTTCTTGGAGCCGCCTATAAGTGCAGCATATCTGCTGTTCCAGCCCTCCGATTTCGCCTCCTCAAGCCCGTTCTTCACAATAGTCTCGTGATCGCTTCCGGAGGCCTGGATATTATAATAATTGTAATACCCCTCATACCCCGGATATACTCCCGATATAAGATCCGAGCTGCCGCTCGTTCCCTGCTCCTGATATACACGTGAGGCAAGGTGAACCGGATTAACTTTGTACAGTGTTCCTATATCATGAAATGCCTGGGCATAAGTAAGTCCTGTCTCCTCATACCCCTCAATATAACCGGCCATGAAACTGCCTGCAAGCACCTTCTGTACCGTTGCAATACCCTGTGCAGCCGCATTGTATGTCAACGTCTCGAACTGGAATATATAATTCTCTGTAAGCCAGTTCCGCGGATCCATATAATACTCAACTGCTGCCTCCGTAGCACATGACCATCCATCTCCATACACTTCCCCGACAAAGTCACTTGAAAAGTAAGACGGAACAAGGCTCCTGCTTGCCGGATTCATCTCATTGTACATTACGGTACTCCATTCAAGTCCGGTATCATATACCTCAAATACCCAGTTCGGATGTTTCTTTTTGAGTTCATAAAGGTCATCCTTGTAGCTCTCCGGGAATTTCTCTATATCCTCATAAACCTGTGCCCTATCCGATACCGTTTCCTCTGCATGTACAATATTAGTTGATATCCCTGCCGGCACAGCTGCAGCCATTGCCAACAGTACACAGCCTAAAGCCATGAATTTCTTTTTCATTATGTTCCTCCATTTTCACTCTCTAAGTTCTTCAAAATCCATGAAGTGTATATAGCCATCTGATATCAGTCCAGTTCAAGATACTTCTTCCAGAAATCCAGTGACTTAAGCTCATCCCCTCTTGAAATAAAGTCATTCTTCGCCTTATTATACTTAAGCCTAAGCTTTATCCTCAATCCGATAAACTTGATAAGACATGAGAACATCTCCTTGTTATCCTTTTCGGTTATGAAAATCTTGCCGGATATGATATCATAATTGATAACCTCTCGTACCCGGTAGTTATTAGAAGTGTTCACCTGCGACATTGACACTGTAACAGTATCCTTCTTTACCGGAGCCCAGTGTCCATTCATGTTGAGTGCTCTTATTATCTTATGTTTGCGGCTGTCATCCTTAAAAAGTGTTTCTTCATAATCCCTTAAATATACCTTGCGTCCAAGCTTCTCCGGATCTTCCATCCTGTATCCGCCGGACATTATCTCCTTGTGCAGCTTCTCACCGTCCGTCTCCAGGAAAAAATCAACTCCTTTAAGAAAATCTTCAACACCGCGCATCAGAAGTCTTGCATTCTTATATCTGTAAAGAAGTATCTCCCTGAGAGCCAGCAATGAAAAATCCTTGACAGCATCCCCTGCTCCATAATCCGGAAAATGGAATGCATTGTCTATAAACATATTTCTTGTGATATAGTAATTTAAGAATGATGAATACTTATTCTCGAACGGTTCATGCCATACGCATATACCATTCATCAGAATGAGATTCTTCATATTCCTCAGACCGTATTCAAGGTCATCACCTCTTATGAAAATAGGAAGCGGAAGATTTTTATCATTTACAACCGTCATAGGAAAACAGCAGTACCACCATGCATTGAACTCATAGCGTTCCTCACTCTCATTGTAAAGGCACGGCTCAGTATCCAGAAGCTGAAGTCCCTTCTTATAAGATATGAGCTTTCCCGCATTCCAGCTCGCACCTGCCTCCTCCTGCACATCCTTATTGTCATTGCGAAGCATAGCTCCTCCGATGAATGTATCAATATATTCATCCTTCACAATGGACAGTATCCTGTAGGTTCTCTCTAAGGCTCCGACATCAAGAAGAATATCATCATCCATGAGAAGTGCATGCGTAAGCTTATACTCCTTATTGCCGGACCACATCTCTATAAGAGTTCTTGTGAATCCGCCTGCACCTCCGGTATTCTTGTTCCGGAACATATGTATATGTTCACTTGAAAGCCTGTCTATATCCAGAGTCTTTCCATTGTCGGAAATGAATACCTCAAGGTGTCCGTTGAGCATTGAACTGCTGTTTTCAAACACTCTCTCATTGAGAATCCCTATATTCTTCGTTATAAATTCCTCACGCTTGAAGGTACATATTCCGATACCTATCCTGACATTTCTTTCACTTTCCACTTCTGTATTATATGTTCCGCCATAGAACACACCTGTATCACTCAGCGCTTCCATCTGCATATAGAGCATTCCCCTGCCATCCTCAAACGGAATGGTAAGCTCTGTCCGGCCATCCGACTCGACAACGGTTCTGTAGGTGATAATGCGCCTGATATCCGTAGGTGACACTCTGTACACATAGCCTGTCCACACCTTAAAACGTCCCTTAAGGCGGATTTTCGCAGTGATTTTACCGATGTTGGTGTATTTCTTCCACTTATCGATAGATATACCGTTAAAGTATGTGTCAAGTACACACACTCCACCTTTATTGAATTCTACTTCTCCCTCTTTAAGGTAGAACACTTCTCCCTCTCTGTGGAAATACATGTCATACTTATCGCATATATCATCCTGTGGCAACTGTATATTCTGTAAAATCACTTCTGTTTCCTCCATGCATATAATGTGCTTTGTTTAAAATGCCAGCTTATAAATAAAATAGGTAAAATATACCACCAATGCCCAGTACAGTATATCTTTTTTATTGACACATGAAATCCTGGTCTTAGAAAAAGCTTCATGCAGCTTCTCCGGTATAAACGTAAATATTCTTCCTATATAAAAAGCCGGCGATTTCCCTCTCTTTTTAAGAATCTCTATCTGTGCATTGCTGTCCGCAAGCTCTGCTTCTAACTGCTGTATCCGCCCGGCACTGTTGTCATTATTATTATCATACAGCTTCATCCTTGCATTTAATCGTGCCACCTTCTGCGCTAACCCCGCATTTTCAGAACATACCCTGTTGTAATTCTCAGCAAGTACACTATTCTGATTGATTATCCTGTCTTTCTCACAGTTAAGATCATGCTCTATACATGTCTTATGGTCAATAATCATCCCAAGTATAACAGAAGATATCCTTTTGTAAACATGTCCATCAAGAAATCTTATATCTCCCTCCGGCATTCCTGCAAGCTTAAGATTCACATCCTCAAGACTGCCATATGGAATATCCTCAAGCTCTGCCATAATATCAAGCATTTCCGGATTTCCGGGAACCGTATGATCTTTAATTATAAATACATACTCCCTCAATATCCTGTTTATTGTGAGTGTCTTAAGCCCTTCTATATCACACTCGGCTGCGCTCCTAAGATTCATGCAAAGTGCCCTTAGTATATCATTGGCTACTCTGTCCGTCCAGACCACCGGACGCGGTGCCATCTGTGCATACAGTACCCTGCTTACAGAAGCAAACCTGCCTGCCGCCACCATAGCCCTGACTATAAACACATTGTCATACATATACTCAAATGGCGGAAACAGAATGTTATTATCCACAAGGAACTGTCTTCTGTAAAGAAATCTCTTATAACCATAATCGCATGCATATTCCCTGTACTCCGTCACCCCATCCTTTTCAAAAACATATCCTGAATATATTCCGTCAAACTGCGTGCGCACGTCAGCATTGAACATATTCACCTCAACAATGCCTGCCCCCGCAATATCTGTGTTGTTCTTTGCGCATGCATCGGCAAGCAGTTCAAGTGCGTTCTTCTCATAATAATAATCATCCGTATCAATAAAAGCTATATATTCCCCGCCTGCAATGTCTATCGCAGCATTCAGCGCCTCTGCTGCGGTCATATACAGGCTTGTGTCTATCTGCCTGACTCTTGAATCTCTAATGCACCAGTCGTCAATGCACTTTTTATTCTTTTTTTCCAAGCTGCTGATACACAGAATCTCAATATCACTAAGTGTCTGCCCGGTTATGGACTCCATACATCTGTCAATCAGTTCATTTCTATCATAGACTGTGACTATAACTGATACTTTCTCCGGCATAATAACTCCTCTATTCCTCCTGGTGCATATACTCGATGTATTCCATAAGCACATCCTCTGTATCACCAATTTTCATCAACCTGCCCTCATGCATCCATATCACACGGTCGCACAGGCTCTTTAGCGCCTCTATATCATGTGAAACTATGACTACCGTCCTGTCCTTGCTGTTTATGAGGCTTTGCATCTTGTTAAAGCTCTTGCGCTGGAACTGCTCGTCACCTACGCTTAGTACCTCATCTATAAGGAATATATCTGTCTCTAGGACAACCGTTATGGCAAAACCAAGCTTCGAAAACATACCGCTTGAGTATGTCTTTACCGGATAATCGATGAACTCTCCAAGATCTGCGAACTCAACTATCTCCGGTATCTTCTCCCTGACAAACTCCTCTGAAAATCCCATGAGCATTCCGGACAGCATGATATTCTCACGTCCTGTCATCTCAACCTGGAAACCAACCCCCAGCGACAGCAGCGAAACCGAATGTCCATGAAGGTCAATCTTACCCTTATCAGGACAGAAAACACCTGCAATCGCCTTAAGCATGGTTGACTTACCGCTTCCATTGCGCCCGATTATTCCAATGATTTCGCCCTCTTTAACCGAAAAGCTGACTCCCTTTACTGCCTGAAAGGATTCATTCTTCTGCTTCCAGAACCGGAACAGATTCTTCTGTATGGAAAACGCATTCATGCTCTTATATTCAATATACAGATTCTCAACAGTAATCGAATCCTGCCGTGTTAGTACATCCATCCCCATTAAATCACCTTTACATAGTTATTTTCATTCTTATACATAAGCGCTATTCCTATTATAGACAGAACAGCTCCAACTACCAGCCACACCGCCATATCCTTCACATGTGTAATCCTTCCGTACAGCATGGCATCCCTGGCCGCAGTTATGATCGATGTCATAGGATTGAACCTTGCAATCCATCCGCCAAAAGGTGCCGGTATCGTCTGCTCCACATCATAAAAAATACCATTCGCAAAAAATATAATCTGCAGCAGTATTGATATCACATACTGTAAATCTTCAACAAATACACCAAAATGCAGCAGTATTGTACCCATGCCAAATGTAAGGACGCACATAACCATCAAAGGAACCACAATATATATAAGGCTGGAATTGATTCTTACGTTAAAGTAAAGCATAAGTATAGTCAGCACACCTATTGCAAGAAGCATCTTAAAGCCGTTGACAAGAATCCTTACAAGCAGCAGCACGAACTTCGGAAGATATACCTTATCCACTATGCTCTGATTCATCCTGATAAGACTCACGCTTTCCCTTATGGTTCTATCATGGAAATTCCACAAAATAAGACCCAGGTATATAAATAATGGATAGTACTGTATTCCATCGCCAAGTATAAGTCCGAACACAATACTGTAGGTTATCATATAAAAGAAAGGTTCTAGCAGCCACCATATCCAGTTGAGATATGAGTTGGCCACCTCTGATTTCAGCGTAGCCTTCGCTGAAAAAAAAGTATATTTGCTATATTTAGCTAAATCTTTAAAAAATCTCACTTTACAGTCCCCAGCTTATATTTTTACAATAATTTCTCTGCCATCTTAAGTGCTTCGGCTATAACCTTGTCCATATCGTAATACTTGTACTGTCCAAGTCTTCCTCCGAATATGACATTCTTCTCCTGTGCCGCAAGCTCAGCATACTTTGCATAGAGTTCATTGTTCTTGTCATTGTTGACAGGATAATACGGCTCATCACCCTGCTTCCACTCGCTTGAGTACTCCCTTGAAATGACAGTTACAGGTACATCCTCCGGACCACCTGCCTGTCCAAGCTTCTCAAAATGCTTATGCTCAATGATTCTTGTGTACGGTACCTCACGTTCTGTGTAGTTGACTACGGCATTACCCTGGAAGTTAGCCATATCAAGCTCCTCTGTCTCAAAGCGGACACTTCTGTACTCAAGAACACCAAGCTTATAATCGAAATACTGGTCTATCTGGCCTGTGTAGATAATCTTATCTGCCTGCTCCGTGAGCGCTGCCCTGTTCTCCTGTGCAAGGAAATCAGTGTTGAGCATAACCTCCGTGCCATCAAGAAGCTTTTCAATAATGGCCGTATATCCGCCTACAGGTATACCCTGATATCTGTCATTAAAGTAATTGTTATCATATACAAATCTAAGTGGCAGCCTCTTTATAATAAATGAAGGAAGCTCCTTGCAGTCACGTCCCCACTGCTTCTCTGTGTATCCCTTGATAAGCTTGGTATATACGTCCGTTCCAACAAGTGAGAGTGCCTGCTCCTCAAGGTTCTTCGGCTCTGTAATGTTAAGCTCCTTAACCTGCCTCTCAATAATATCCTTAGCTTCCTGCGGTGTCCTTATACCCCACATCCTGCTGAAAGTATTCATATTAAAAGGAAGATTATATGTCTCATCCTTGTATACCGCCACAGGGGAATTGATGTAATTGTTGAACTCTGCGAACCGGTTAACATAATCCCATACTTCCTTATTGGACGTGTGGAAAATGTGCGCCCCATACTTATGTACATTGATTCCATGCACGTTCTCTGTATATATATTTCCTGCTATCTGTGGTCTCTTGTCAATCACAAGGCAATTCTTTCCTGCTTTCTTAGCCTCATGTGCAAATACTGCTCCAAAAAGTCCTGCTCCGACTATAAGATAATCATATTTCTTAGCCATATTGTCTCCGTTTCTGCGGTGCTGCCGCTTCTTATGCCCTGCGCATACAAATGCTTGGTACCATATTAATCTCTCTTAAATATATCTCTTGTGTATACTTTATCTGCTGCATCTTTAAGCTTTTCATCCATACGATTAGCTATAATGACATCTGCCTTAAAAGCGAATTTTTCAAAATCATTTTCCACAGCCATGCCCTGATATTGGTCATCAGTCACAACCGGCTCATATACAATAACATCTGTACCATTCTTTTTTAATCTGTCAATAACACCGAATATGGCAGACTGTCTGAAGTTATCTGAGCCTGTCTTCATTGTAAGTCTGTACACACCTACTGTCTTAGGATTCTTTTTAAGTATCTCATCTGCAATATAATCCATCCTCACGCTGTTAGACTCTACTATCGCACCGATAAGGCTGTTAGGAACACCTTCGTAATCAGCCTTAAGCTGCTTAGTATCCTTAGGAAGGCAATATCCGCCATAGCCGAAGGATGGATTGTTATAATGTGTTCCGATTCTAGGGTCAAGGCTTATTCCGTCAATAATCTGCTTTGCATCAAGTCCCTTTGCGGATGCATAAGTATCAAGCTCATTAAAATACGCTACTCTCATTGCAAGATATGTATTAGCAAAAAGCTTGATTGCCTCTGCCTCCGTAGAGTCAGTAAATAAGACAGGAATATCCTCCTTCTTAGCTCCCTGCTTAAGAAGCTCTGCAAATATTCTTGCGCGCTCAGACTTCTCACCGACAACAATTCTTGATGGATACAGATTATCATATAATGCTCTTCCCTCTCTCAAAAATTCAGGGGAGAATATTATATTGTCTATCTCATACTTAGCCTTCATATCCTTGATAAATCCAACCGGTATCGTAGACTTGACTACCATCGTAGCCTTGGTCCCCGATTCCTTAACGGCTCTTATCACGCTCTCAACCGAACCGGTATCGAAATAATTTCTGTTCTCGTCATAATTAGTGGATGTTGCTATTATAATATAATCCGCATCATTGTATGCACCTGCTGCATTAGTTGTTGCAGTAAGATCAAGCTCTGTATTTGCAAGATAATCTTCAAGCTCCTTATCAACAATCGGTGACTTCCTATCATTAATCAGCTTCACCTTTTTCTCCATAATATCACATGCAACAACATGATTATGCTGTGCGAGAAGCACGGCATTTGAAAGCCCTACATATCCTGCTCCTACTACTACAATGTTCATAACTGTTTCCTTTCATATCATTTTTTATCAGGCATTCATAAAATAAAATATATTAATTTTGATGCCTTATTTATTGTAATCCGGCAGTTTCTCCTTATACCATATAGTATCAAGCTTTTCTAATTCTAATCTATTTTCCCACTAATATCAACATTTTTCTTACGAACCAGCTTATTTAGCAGCTTGTCTATAAGATATGCGGACACGGCAACCACCGGCACTCCAAGAAACATTCCCACAACGCCTCCTATACTTCCGCCGACGGTGATGGCAAATATTATCCATAGAGGTCGAAGTCCAACTGTCTCTCCGAGGATTCTAGGTCCAAGATACAGTCCGTCGAACTGCTGTATCACAATAATCAGCACCGTGAATATGATTGCCTTTATCGGATCAACCATCAGTATAAGAACAATTCCCGGAACAGCACCGATAAATGGTCCGAAGTACGGTATCATGTTCGTAATTCCGACTATAAGGCTTATAATAGGTGTAAACGGAAGCCTGAGTATTGTCATAAGGAAGAAACATATCCATCCTATTATGAATGAGTCAACCGTTTTTCCGAGTACAAACTGGCTGAATATGTGGTAACATTCACGCAGTGTCTCCATTATCACATCCCCTGCCTTCTCTGATGCCACACTGTAGAGAACCCTCTTGAAGCCCCTTGCAAGAAGCTTCTTGTCCGATACCATATATACGCTCACAATAAATGCAATCAGTACATTCAGCAGCCCCTTCACAACAGATATTGATGTGGTAAAAATCATAGGTACTACATTAGTCACTACATTTTTGGAGAACTCCATAAGCTGTGGAGTAATACCGTTAAAAAAGTCATTGATTATATCATAGTCAAAATCAGGGTGATCCTCCTCGAACCTGAGGAGTCCGTTATTCACCTCCGCTATCCATACCGGCACCTGATTCACGATCTCAGTGAGGCTTGTTCCTATCTGTGGAAGCAGGTATACGAACATAATAACCACCACAAATATGACAAGGAGATATGACATTAACAGAGACAGCATCTTCCGAGGCTTATCATGTTTTTTCAGCGGCTTTATTTTTCCGAATATCTTATTGTCAAACAATTTGACGAGAGGATTGATAAGAAATGCTATAAATGCACCCCACAGAAATGGTGACAGCACGTTCATGGCTCCCTTGATGTGCAGCATTACATTGTCCCAGTCTATTACAGCTTTTATTATAAGTACACTCGCAAGCACAACAAGCACTGCGTAAAGGCATACTGTCAGATACTTGATGTTCCATGTGAACCTCCCATGTTGGCTGCCTTCTCTATGTGCTGCGTTTTTCCCGCTTTCTGACATATTATCATCCTCCGTTTCCTTGCTGTCAGTCTGCGCATTCCCTGTCCCGGGTCTGCTTACCTTTAATCTCATACATTAACCTCCGTCTTCCGCAAAAGGCACCAATGCGTCATGAAACGCATCGGCTGACCTACGCTATTCTATTCTGTATTCTTTCTGAAATTATTTAACCAGATCTCGCACATAACTTCCGGCTATGCACCTTGAACGCAGAATAAGCAATCCCCAGCTTCAAATGTGTAGAGCACTAAGCGGTGGGTAAGGGAGATGCTTATGTCAGTTGGAGTTAAAAGCTCCCACTGACAGTTCGCAAAGCGACTGCGTTCATGAGCAAGCAGCGAAAGCGGATTGCGAATGTCCGCTTTACAATTCATTTGTTTTCCTGCTGCCAGCTGCTTATATACTTCAAGCCTCAGAACCTTTTTTAGTATACACTCATAATAAAATTTAAGCAACCATGAGCGCATTTTTTCCTTTATTTTCAAGGGTTTGTAAATATTCCTGTAATTGGGATTAAAAATTTTTTTAATTTTTTTTAAAAAAAGCTTGCATTTTTTCTTTGTATGTGTATAATAATGTTTGTGTCTGAAACACGGCATAGATAATATGCGCGATTAGCTCAGTTGGTAGAGCACCTGACTCTTAATCAGGGTGTCCAGGGTTCGAACCCCTGATCGCGCATTAAAGTACCAGTTTTACAGATGACTGTGGGGTTGGTGCTTTTTTAAAGCCATGCGCGATTAGCTCAGTTGGTAGAGCACCTGACTCTTAATCAGGGTGTCCAGGGTTCGAACCCCTGATCGCGCACTAAAGGTACCAGTTTTGCAGCGTGACTGTGGGGTTGGTGCTTTTTTTATGTCATCAGAAACCTTTTATCCAGAGCCAAAATATAAAACGAGAATAATATGAATATACAGATTATTATATATATTGCTTCTGCAATTATTTTTTTCGCACTTTTCTTTTCCCTGCGCGGTCTTATAAATAACAAGAAAAGACAGCTTGCCGCCGAAGTGGAAGGCCGGTACAATGTAGCCGCACTTCTCACTCCGACAGAAGCTGCCTTTTTTCCTGTAATTTACGATATCGCCAATGACTGCGGTCTTTTTCTTTTCTGCAAGGTGCGCCTTGCCGATGTAGCAAAGACCGCCCCGGCTGAGAATTACAATACTTATATGAAATATTTCGGCAAAGTCAAATCAAAGCATCTTGATTTCGTGCTGTGCAATTCCGAATTTATTCCCATCGCTGCCGTGGAGCTTGACGATGCGTCACATGAAAATAAGCCTAACCGCGAGAATGATATGCTAAAGGATGCTGTGCTAGAGAGCATTGACCTTCCGCTCATCCGTGTGCCTGTCGCCTCCCGCTATGACAAGCGCCGGTTAGAGCGTAGCATCATATCTCATATAAAATAACCGCTGTTTTTTAACTGCTGACACACCAAGGAATGCTGTCAACAGTTCATATTCTAAACAAAATTCCGCCGGCTTTAACTTCTGACGCACCATTACGCTGTAGCGCAATCCTTCAATAATATGTCACAGGTTCATGCCTATCTTCCAACAGCAAAATACTCAGGTATAATATAGAAATTCGACCCGCCGGCCTCAGGAAACGGTATAAAATGGCTCTCCGGGTCGACTGCCAGCCAGTCATTTATCGCCTGCGACTCATGCTCGTAGTCCTCTTTTATATTCACGAATTTCTTCGGCTCCTCAAAATACGAAAACAACATATCACCATAAAGCGCTATCGACTGGTACTTGTCGCCTGTGAGCAGTCCTTCATTGACAATCGCCACATGATGATACACATACTCAAACAGCTTGTCCTCACGAAGCTTTGCTATCCTGCCTCTCCTGTGCTGCGGATGCCTGTCCTGCTGCCACTGCTCTACACTCTTTGGCTCATTGTGATAATATATATGGAACATTTTCATCCAGCTTACCATACCGCCATCTCTCATTCCCTTTTCAAGCGCTCCGGCAAACGCCCCCATAAAATCATCCGGAACTATCTCATTTCCGCCATCAGTGCGTACTTCCTCATAATACAAAAAAAGCATATTCCTGTAATGATACAATGCCGCCGTGAGAAGCTTTCCTTCATCTATAAGCTGCTGTGCTTTTTCTCGGCATGTATCGGCAAAAGCCTCCACTTCTTCGTTTCCTTCCCCATTTTTTATCCATTCACTCTTAAGCTGTGCCATATAATGATTTCTTATTATCATAGCCGTTCTCCATTCTGTGCTGTCCGCATAATTTGCAGCCTGTGCGGATTCCGCCACATATATTTTCCACTATATTTTGAACTTTTGTGCCTTCAAAGTCAATGCCTTTGTACTATTGACATCTAAAATATAATGTAGTAATTTAAATATAATTTGTTGACATATCAACATTTTATAAAGAGAGGTATCCATGTTTAACAGATTCGAACAGTTCACGACAGCCATATCGCAGATTAACAAGAGCGTGCAGCGCATAAAATCAACCGAAGTGACATCCTATGGGCTGAAACCCAACCATGTCATGATTCTCTTCCAGCTAAAAAAGCACACTGCCGGGCTGACTCCCTCCCAGCTATGCGAAAGCTGCGAAGTTGACAAGGCTGCCATAAGCCGTTCCTTAAAGGAACTTCAAAACAAAGGCTTTGTGTGTGAAGCCGGAGCTGACGGCAGAAAATACCGCATCCCGCTCGTTCTCACAGACTCAGGCCGCGATGCCGCAGCACATATAGAATCCGCCATCAAAAATGCGGTTGACATAGCCGGCGCAGGGCTCACTGACAGACAGCGCAGCCTGTTCTATCACTCTCTGCTGCTTATAGCAAAAAATCTGGAGGATTATTCTAAAGGTTAGAGTGCCACAAACAATTAAGCTTCTCCTAAAAATCAATATATTGGTAAACATAACTTGTTATATACAGTAAAGCGGACATTCGCAATCCGCTTTCGCTGCTTGCTCATGAACGCAGTCGCTTTGCTTATTCTGCGTTCAGGTTTACAAAATATGTTTTGACACCATAATCCATAATCTAAATTAAGGTAATAATAGAAAAGAGGTACCCGCATGAACACATTAAAGAGGCTCTACTGCCGCACATTTCAGACCGTTTTTAAGCTTGCCATTCCGCTTCTGCCTTACCACTCACCCAAACGGCTTGGCAGCATGGAGGAGCTTGTAAAGAAATTAAAGGAGCTTAAGCTTAACTCTGTGCTCCTTGTGACAGATAAAGGTATACGAAGTCTTGGTCTTACCGGACACCTTGAAGAGCTGTTAACCCAAAATAATATTTCCTGCGCCGTATACGATGGAACAGTTGCCAATCCGACAACAGACAATGTAGACGAAGCGCTTAGTCTGTACAGACAGAATGGCTGTCAGGCATTAATAGGCTTTGGCGGAGGTTCATCAATGGACTGCGCCAAGGCAGTCGGCGCATGTATCGCACGTCCGCACACACCACTCATGAAAATGAAAGGAATACTAAAAGTGCTCCGACCGCTTCCGCCTCTTTTTGCGGTGCCGACCACAGCCGGAACAGGAAGTGAGACAACCCTCGCCGCCGTTATCACAGATGCTAAGACCCGCATTAAGTATCCTATCAATGATTTTCCCCTTATTCCAGGCTACGCTGTGCTTGACCCTGAGGTTACCCGCTCACTTCCGCCCTTTATAACCGCATCCACAGGACTTGACGCTCTAACGCATGCCGTTGAAGCATACATCGGGCGCTCAACCACTAAAAGGACACGGCATGCCGCATTAAAAGCCACCAATCTGATTTTTCATAATCTGCAGAAAGCTTACCACGATGGCAATAATATGACAGCAAGAAAAAATATGCTCCGCGCATCGTACTATGCCGGTGTAGCATTTACTGTATCATACGTCGGTTATGTGCATGCCGTGGCTCATTCCCTTGGCGGATGCTGCAACATCCCTCACGGACTTGCCAATGCCGTGCTTCTGCCTGTTGTTCTAAGGGATTACGGAGACACTATACACAGAAAGCTTCATGAGCTTGCCATAGCTGCAGGCCTCTCTGACGCAGCCGAGCCTGATGCAGCGGCTGCCGAGAAGTTCATAAGTGCCATCGAAGATATGTTAGATGAATTTTCTCTCGGACGGACCCTTCCCGGCATCAAATCCAAGGATATTCCTGCTCTCGCACGCCATGCAGATGCCGAAGGAAATCCTCTCTACCCTGTCCCTGTGCTCATGAACGCAAAGGAGCTTGAACGCTTCTACTATGCCGTACAGGAGGAGGATTAACGCACTTATTTGTCAAAAGCATCAATTTACTTTGTGAGTGTATAATATTTTTGAAAGCGAGGCTTACCATGACCAACACAGAAATAAATACCCTGCTAAGCTCCCAGCAAAGCTTCTTTGCCACAGGAGCCACTCTTGATGTGCAGTTTCGAATTAATTCATTGAAGAAATTAAGAAAAATTATAAAGGCTTACGAAGCCGATATCACGCAGGCTCTGAAAACCGACCTTGGCAAGAGCGCACAGGAGAGCTATATGTGCGAGATAGGACTTACGCTAAGCGAGATAAGCTACATGCTCTCACATGTAAGGCAATTTATGCGTGAGCGCACAGTCGCTACTCCTCTTGCACAATTTGCATCGATAAGCTATGTAAAACCGTCACCTTACGGCAATGTTCTCATTATGAGTCCTTGGAATTATCCATTTTTACTCACAATGGAGCCTCTTGTAGATGCACTTGCCGCAGGAAATACCGCGATTGTAAAGCCAAGCGCATACTCACCTGCAACCAGCAATGTCATTGCAAAAATAATTTCCGAGTGCTTTCCGCCGGAATATGTCGCAGTCGTCACCGGTGGACGCGCGGAAAATACCTGCCTTTTAGATGCCGGTTTTGACTATATCTTTTTTACAGGAAGCAAGGCTGTCGGCAAGGAGGTTATGCGTCATGCCGCCGAACACCTCACACCTGTCACGCTTGAGCTTGGCGGAAAGAGTCCATGCATTGTAGCTCCCGATGCCAGCTTAAAGCTCGCCGCAAGACGTATCGTATTCGGCAAATACCTAAACTGTGGTCAGACCTGCGTTGCACCCGACTATGTTCTCTGCCACCGCAGCGTATATGAGAAATTCATAAAATATCTTAAGCATGAGACAATACGGCAGTTCGGCGCCCAGCCGCTTGACAATCCCGACTATGGAAAGATAATCAACGAAAAGCATTTTAACCGCATTCTTGGACTTATAGATAAAGATAAGACTGTTATCGGCGGCGCATCTGACAAGAACAGGCTGCAAATTGCGCCTGTCATCATGCGTGATGTGGCATACGATGATGCAGTAATGCAGGAAGAAATCTTCGGGCCTGTGCTTCCGGTTATCCCTTACTCCAACGATGAGATTATGATTAAACAGATTAACAGCCTCGACCACCCTCTTGCACTCTACGTCTTTTCAAACAGCAAGCGCTTTGTCCGCAAAATAACATCCCGCATCAGCTTCGGCGGCGGCTGTGTAAACGACACAATAATCCATCTTGCCACCTCCAACATGGGCTTTGGCGGTGTCGGCGGCAGCGGAATGGGGTCATACCACGGACGCGATGGTTTCGACACATTTACGCACAAGAAGAGCATCGTGGACAAAAAGACATGGCTTGACCTTCCTATGCGCTACCAGCCTTATAACGCTTTTATGGACAAAATGATACGAATGTTCCTGAGGTAAGGCAAATTTCCACAGGACATACGGACTTCCTGCTTTTATTGCCGACCCAATAAAGCACTCTGTCCTTGATCGTATGCCTTTCCACCCACATGCGGTCCTATAAATCAGCAAAGCGCCAGGCCCATCACTTTTTGGTGATGGGATGACGCTTTGTTTTATACCTTCATTGCCTAATAATATTGCAGTCTTGAATCGAAGAAAGAGCCTATACCATAGTCATTTAATAGTTTTGTCGTGTACTTAAGGTAATGAATAACCTCTACTCCTTATTTTCAATCTTTATCTTTACTACATATACCATCAGTAAACTAAACGTAATAACTGAAATAAGTTCTGCTATATGCCAGGAAATTTTTCCGGCATAATATACCTTTATATTTCCATCAAAATTTCCATCCAGTTCAAGCATTAACTGGGCATTTTCTGACTTAACAAGCTTAACTTTACTTCCATTATCAGTATTTACCGCTTTGTAGCCTCTATAGTACAGCAGCGGAAGTTCTATAGAACCACCATCTTCATTTTTCACTGACGCATGAAGGAATACATTTGTATATTTCTTAACATAGTCTGTAACCTCTGCATTAGCTGCATTGAAGGTTCCTTCTTCTCTAAAAACCTCTTGTGGGAATCCGCCGTATGCTCTCAAAGGAAGATATTCATAATTGCCTATAGTGCTTGATAATTCCTTATCGTTTTCCGACATCGTATAAAAATTTATATGTTTCATCTCTATTGTTGTCAATCTGCACGCCCAGACAAACTGAATAATGGTAATTACTGCAAGAAAAATCTCGAACAGCCTTATCAAGCTTATCTTATGAGCATTACCATCCTCGTCATATTGAGATACCAAGCCAATAACAAAAATAATATATGTACAGGTTCCAACAGTAATAAACCTCATTGCAAACTGTATGTTTTTAACCATATTACTTATTATTCTTGCAATGGAATTAATAAAACCAACACTTGTAGGATTATTGCCCAAATACGTAAGTACTTTTTCATAAGGAACAATATCCAAAGTAAGCACTGATGTAATAATTGTCAGAATACCACATATTATAATCAGTTTCCTATGTTTCTTTATGCCCTTTCTTATAATTGTGTATATAAGCAGGATAAGAACAGGAATAACTGTTGGCCCAAGTCCCGGAACCATATAATTTCTCCAGACACTAAACTCAACAAATTTATCAACAAACTTGAACAAGTCCACAAAGGTCAGGCAGAAAGTCAGCATTGCACTGTTAGAAGTACCAGAACTAATATACGTGCTTTCACACAAATAAGACTCAATAAATGGAAGAAGATATCCTATGTTCAAAATCACTGAAACTAAAACCACTTTCAGCAAAACCAAAAAGGTTTCTTTCTTGAATGTCTTTTTAAACATAAATAAGCAGACAAGTACTGTAAAAGCTCCAAAAATTTCTGTGCTGAGGACATGCGATTCTATTACACCAAAATATCCAATCACCGGCATAATCCATAATCTATGGTAATTCTTATCGTCTGTAGGAGTCGTATATATTCTCCAAAGACCTGCAGCTATAAGTGGAAGAAATACCAAAGCGGTAAATTCTCCGACTGCACTTCTCTGATACAAATCTACTATTCTAAGTGTTGACAAGCTATACATTATTGTACTGACAAGTGCCAGTTCAGGCTTTTTAAATATTTTTTTAAAACTATAATATGCTACACATATCGTTGCAAAATTAATTAAAACAATATATGCCTTATACGCCCCTTGAATGGTAAATCCCATTAATCTTAGTATTGCAGGGATATTATAAAACAAACTGGAATAGTACGTTGAAAAGGCATAGCCATATCCACCATTAAGCAAGGGTTCGACTTTTACAGGAAACTGACCTGCCAAATATCCGGCAGCCAGTCCTTCAAGACGTATCGCATGTGTTATTAAGTCATCTCCCTTTATTAATGTATCTTCAAATAAAGGTATGCATGAAATCAAAAGCACAGCCGCAAAAATACATATATAAGCAATCTTTTGAGTTGTTAGTACAATTCTTCCGGTTACAATAAAGTATACTACAACCGTACATGCAATTATAAACAACATTAACAGTATTCCAAGATAAACCAAATACGGTGTACTTTCCACTTCATAATTTGCATAATTTAAATATTGTGACTGTCCTGCAGTGTCCTGCTTGACAATAAAAAAATTTACATTCATTTTTGGCTTAACAATCCAGAATTCTGCTCTCCACTTACTTTTTTCATGATGCAAAAATTCATGTGTTTCCAATACTCCATCCGAATCGCCATCATCATTTAAAATATACAGATAATTTGCTTTATCGGTATCAGCAGAAATGCTATAATCGATGTCAACAAAATATCGTCCAAAAGGAAGAGCTATCCTATTGTCTTTATCTGTAAGACTGTACTTTTTTTGAGGAATGAACAACGCCAGCACTAAAAGCAATGCCAACATTATTTCAAAGCCAAAAATAAAACGAAAAACCTTTTTTCCATTATTTCCTGTAGTTTTATCCATATCCTATGTCCTCCCAAAATCACCATGATCTTCTGTACTAAAATGCCAAATAGGAACCTATAACATCTCTAGGCAATAACAAGATTGATGTAATTTTCTTTGTGTTTTCCTCATTCTTTTGTTTGCTTGCAGGATGTTTTAGAAGCCTTCCCTCATACACGACACTCATAATACTATTATAAACACTTCTTTTTGTTTCTGCAGCATCCAAGTGCATCTGCCAGCTCGTCAAGCGACTTTTTCAACCGGCAAAGACGCTTGTTAAGCTTCTTATGTCTATATGCAAAGCATCTCATCCTCCATTTATATCCACCACCCATGCTGATCCCCTCCATCTTATCAACACTTTCCATATTTTATATGCACATTATATATGATGATATCATGGGCAAAAGGCCGGAAGTCCGATGCAGGCGTGCATTGAATTTATGACCCATTTATCCTGATATCTTATAATATGCTTTAAATACAAAAAGTATACAATCCGTTTAATTTTACGCCGTTTAATTATTGGCATTTAACCATTCCTCGTATTCTCTGCTCTGCTCCTCATAGTTTATCTGCCAGCTTTCATACTTTTCATCACCCCTGTGGTCAGGCAGGTCGTAGAGCTCGTCCATTTCGTGCGCAAGCCATGAGGATATAAGGCGCGCACCCTTCATATTAAGGTGCTGTCCATCGTTCCACATGCAGTCGCCTGTGTATCCGGTCTGCTCATCCATGACATTCAGATTATAAAATCTGACACCGTACTCATCAGCAATCTCTGCCACTCTGTTAAAATACGGCTGCATTTCTCTCCTGTTAGCTAACGGTGTTGCAAACAGCACAAGCTCAACATTATTCTTCTGACAGTACTCTATTATTTTTCTTAGGTATTTTTCTGATTTTGGATGAAGCTCCTGCGGCCATGTTATATCAGTGCAGTCTTCAACGGTGATATCTCCGCTCTCAGGGCGCACCGCCGTACCCTTCCGGTTCTTAAGCCCCTCCGACCATGGAAAATACATGAAGTCCTTCTCACCTAGCTCCTTGTATCTGTCATGATAACCCGGATATCCGAAAAGAAGGCTTAACCACTTGGATTTCGGTGTTGAAGCCATGACAGCCTGCACCTTGTTGACAGAAGGTTCCGGCACCAAATCCTCCTGCCAGCGCATTAAAGCCTCTTATAAAGAGATTTGCACATTTTGTTCCGACAAGTATCCCGATATTTAAGACACTGCCGCATATCACGGCAGGATGCCTAAGCCTCGGGTATCTGTCCACAATCAGTCCCGTCACATAGGTTATAACCATGCAAGCCAGTATAAACACTGACTTTCTTACACTGAACCTCATATAAAATGCTGCACTTAACATCAATAAAATTAAGTTTTGTATCTTAACATGCCTGTTGAATGCATAGTACAATATGCATCCTGCCGGCATGAAAAGCAGCCAGAAATTAAAACTAATAAAATCCATATCTTATCCTCTGTCATTTACCGGCTCAATTCCTGAACCTTTTCATCTTGCTATTACCATCTTGTTGATAGGAGTTCCCATGCCTGAGAATCTCTCTTCATATTCCGTCATTATATTTCCTTCATTCATTTTTTCATCATTGTGAAGGTCGTAAGTCAGCTCCTTTATATGCCAGCCTGCCGGCTCGACCTCCTCGACAGAGAAATCAAAAAGCTCTCTGTTATCTGTCTTGAATTCTATCTGTCCATCCTTTTTTAAAATCTCGTTGTAGCGCGCAAGGAACTGTCTCGAAGTGAGTCTTCTCTTAGCATGCCTGTCCTTTGGCCATGGGTCGGAAAAATTAAGATATATGCGGTCAACTTCACCTGCGCCGAACACGTCCGTAATCTCCTCAGCATCCATTCTTATAAAAATTATATTCGAAAGCTTTGCCTCCTCCTGCTTTTCAAGCGCACGGATAAGCACACTTGAATACTTTTCGATACCTACATAATTGACATCAGGGTTCTCTGCGGCAAGCTGCATTATGAATCTTCCCTTTCCCATGCCTACCTCTATGCGTATCGGGTTATCATTTCCAAACAGCTCATTCCATCTTCCCTTATACTCCTTCGGCTCATTCACCGTATACTCGCTCTCAACCATTGCCTCCCTTGCACCGGGTACATTTCTAAGTCTCATATCTTTTCTCCTTTTCATTTATCAGATTAGGCATTCTCAATACACAAATTCATCCGCAAAATTGCACAACGTCCGTCATTAAAAATTACCTCGCTATCTTCCATACTCCTGCACAGTCTTTATATACATCTGCGGCAGGCCTACATCGTATGACTTACCCTTTATCCGGCAGCCCATCATTCCGGATGTGGCACGCACTTCCTCAAGCGCATCCGTAAGCTGTATCTCTCCTGCACTCTCCTTGTTCTCACGGATATTTTTTTCAAGCACCTTATAGACATCCTCTGTGAGAATATACTGACCGAACACAGCAAAATACTTACTTCCGCTCTTGCATCTTACAGCTAAATTCTCCTGTGCATAATCTATGGCAGGCTTCTCACAGATACAGTCTAAGCGCATCTGCTCCTCCTTAGGGCTCTCCCACACGCCATGCATTATGCCATAGTGGACTACCTGCTCTAGCGGAACCTCATGCATTGATATTACAGGCAGGCCATGTGCCTCATAACAGCTTATAAGCTGGCTTGAACATGTCTTTCCGATAAATGACTCATATATCATATCGCCTAAAAGCAAAAGCACAGGTTCGCTCTCAGCGAAGTTCCTGCTCTGGTATACGGCATGACCGAAGCCTCTTCTCTCATCCTGATATACATAGTGAATCATTTTGCCTATTTTTACAAGATTATCCTCATATCTTCGCTTATCTTCAGGAAGCTTGTCATAATTCTCCTTTGACATAGGACTAAAAAACGACTCGTAAAGTGCTTTCTCTTCCCTTCCTATTATAAGGCAGACCTCCTCTATTCCTGACTGCACAAGCTGTTCTAAAAGCACCATTATGACCGGCTTAAAAAGCCCATCCTTGTCAAGTACCGGAAGGAAGTCCTTCTTTATCGCCTTAGTCGCAGGATAAAGTCTTGTCCCAAAGCCGGCCACAGGAATGACAGCTTTTCTCACAGCCTGCTTCGGCTTAAGAGTGAGAGGAAACGCCTCCATATGACGCTCATTGTTAAGATACTCGATAACCGCCCTCTGACTTTCAGCATCCTTCGCAAGAAGCTGCACCGTACCATCACCCTGAGAACCTACGCCCTTCGCTCCATATATCCATTTATCAAGATTAGCATCCGTAAGAACCGAGTGAAGCACAGGTGAATTCAGCTGGCTCGGACATGCAGGAGCTACCTTCCTGTCAAAATTGGCCTGTACCTGTCTCATAAGCAAGCCAAGTCCCTTGGCATCTCCTGTCTCTAACAGCTCCACTCCCCGTCTTATATACTCTCTGTTGTCAACGCCAAGTGCTTCCTGAACATTTCGTTCCTTTTCATTTTCTGCAAAAGGATAGCACTTGTTAAGGTCTGACAGAATCCTTACCGTATCCTTTCCTGCCTTCAAATCAGCAATAACCCAGTAAAAGGTTCCTCCAAGCTTGATGGGTGAAACACTCACCTCACTGCTGTCAAAGGTCATATGAACCGGCTTTACTCCGAACGCACATGCCTGGTCAAGCCGTCCGCATCTTGACGGTGTGCGCTGTTCGCCGATAAAAGCTATGTTCATCTCACCTATCGTATTTAACTTAAGCCCATATATCTGATTAAATCCTCTCGCAGTGAGCACGCATATCGCAGCGCTTGACGACAGCCCGCTCTTTATCGGAAGGGTTCTCTTCGTAATATGAATCCTCAATCCTCCGACACTGTAATGCTCATTGATATACGAAGCAACCCCCGCAACATAAGAAAAATATCCGCCCTCGCATGCAGTCTCTCTAAGAAGCTGTGTGTCCATATCGCACACAAAAGTCTCTTCTCCAAGGTCACTTTCTATTATAAATTTATCGGCAGCCCCCACCGTAGCGTATATTCCCTCCTCAATTCCGGTGACAATCGCCTCTCCCGGTATGATTGCTGAGTTGATATTGCGGTGAAGTCCCGCCCAGTCACTGTGCTCTCCGAACAGGCACAGTCGTCCCGGCACAAATAATTCTATTGTCTCTGACATTTTCTTCCCCATTCTACAGGCGTTTTTAAAATACACGCTGTTTTGTGCCGCCTGCATCACTATAGCTGCATGCCGTTTCCCGCGGCATAATCAGCTTTAACAGCATAGCCATTCGCCCATTCAAATCCATTCAAATCCGTAATAAGCTTAACATATTTTGTCAATTCCCATATATATGGTGAAACAGCCACATTACAATAACATCACGTTACAGTTTAACAAACATTGTGACATGTTGCAATTTTTTTATGGTAAATATATAAGATATGTAATACAATTATAGAGTGCGGGAAGCCGCACATGTAAGCCGCATTTTCCCGATTCATAATGTGGCATTTTTGTAATTATCTGTTACAAAATAAAACCAAAATGTCAAAACATATAAGTAAAAAAGAGGATTAAAATGAACAATATAAACTATAGTTTAAGTTCGCATATAGCTTTGCACGAAAAAAAGCGAAGCCTTTACCGTTATATCTGCGGTCTGCTTGCAGGTATCATGTGCATCATTATTATAAGCAGCAATATGAGCATTACAGTAAGTGCCGATGACTATCCGAAGGCTCCGGACATAGAGTCAGGTAACTGTATTTTGATGGACGCTGACAGCGGAATTGTTTTATATGAGAAGAACAGCGGTGAAAAGTGCTATCCTGCCAGTGTCACTAAGCTTATGACTGCACTTATTGTAGCAGAAAGCTGTAATCTAGGTGATACGCTTACAGTCAGCCGCAACGCTGTATCAAGTGTAAAATACGGTGATGCCGCCGCCGGTCTTAAAACAGGAGAGGAATTCACGGTTGAGCAGGCATTAAATGTCATGCTTATCAAGTCTGCCAACGATATGGCATACGCTCTGGGCGAATATGCAGGTGGCTCCATAGCCAACTTTGCCAACATGATGAACAAAAAAGCCGAAGAGCTGGGCTGCCTTAACACACATTTTACCAACGCAAGCGGACTTACAGACCTCAACCATTACACGACTGCCTACGATATGGCTCTCATATGCCACGCTGTGCTTGGCTATCCTGCAATTATGAATGCCATATCCTACAATAAGTCATATTCCGTTCCTCCGACTAACAAGACTGCCGACACACGCTATTACAAGCTTTCCCACAGCATGGTAACCGGAAAATATCTGTATGAATACTGCATCGGCGGAAAGACCGGATACACTGATGCCGCAGGACACACGCTTGCAACCTTTGCTGAAAAAGACGGCATACGTCTGATATGCGTCATATTCAATTCAACCGATGAACAGCGCTACATTGATACCACTGCCTTATTTGAATATGGATTTAATAATTTTCACAGGCTTAATATCTCACAGAATGAGGATACCTTCAGCTTCAATCAGGGCTTGGGGCTGGGCGGTTTCGGAATAAGCGGCAAGGCTTTGAATATTAGCTCTGACATACAGCTGTCCGTGCCGGACTCTGACTGTGTCATAATTCCGCTCAACGCCTCCTTCAGCGACCTGACCAAGGAAATTATATACAGACAACACGACGACATTTCAGAGACCATAAACACCGACAATGAAACAGCGTCAACTGCTTCCGATGACAGCATTACCGCCTCAAACATACTTGCAGACATCTATTATTACTACGGTGGGCATGAAGCAGGACACACCAGCCTGTATTTTTCCGGAACAAAAACGTCCAATGACATTCCTTCCGATAATGGGAAGCCGGCAGACGGCTCTGCGGTATCCGGTTCATCCCTCCCATATCTGGTATCTGACAACTCGACCTCACCTCTGTCAAATGCTGTTACCGTGACCGGGAATTTTATCTACATCAACCTTTGGTTGTTTGTCAGCACCGTATGTGTTGTGATTCTGATTGTACTATTACTTGTTATAAACGCAAAAAAGAACCGCCATGGTCTGCGGTTCTGATTATGATTTCTTTTTCTGTCTTTTATTGCGGCGGCGCTTGCGGACTTCGAGCTGTCTCTGCCTAACCTCCTCAGCGCCCGCCTCACCTGTAAGCTTAAGTACTCTTGAAGCATAATACTTTCCGTTATCATCCTCCCTTATTCTGAAACGCCCCTTGATATATCCATGCTCCTTACATTCAGCAAGGCAATAATGCATCTTAGAATTCATGGAGAACCAGCGGATCTTCTTCCGTGCGGTCTTATTGCACAGATAGCACTTTGTTGACAGAAGGCTTGTATTGTTGACCAGCTCCTCCTTAGTATCATATCCTTTGGTAATATATTTCTCATAAGTCCCATAATTAACTCTTATCTCATCCCTGACACTTGCGGGGATTCTGTAGGTATCTATTGAAAAATATTCCCTTACTCTTTCAAAGTCAATATCCTCGAAGACCTTAGCCGTATACTCTGCATCACTTATTGCACTGTGAAAATCTGTATTTTTCTCAATTCCCAGCATGTCAACAGCCGTTTCCAGCGACCTTCTCGACTTTCCATCCTCCCTGTCAATTGAGAAAAGCTTCTGTATATCATAGTAAAACAGCGGATATTCAAGTGAATTTTCTATGCCGAAATACTTCATGTTGCGCTGTAACTCCACAAGATCCGAGGTTCCCCAAGTACACATTCTGTACTCTCCGTCCGCACTGCACCAGCCAAGAAAATCCCTTACCGCATCCCCGAAATCCCTTCCATCCTCCAAAAGTTCCTCCGTGACATGCGTAAGCCCCTTCGCAATATAGTGAAGCTCCTTGTATACCTTCGGCTTAATATAACACGAAAAACTGCCAATACGCTGCATGTTATCATCCAGCTTCACGGCACCTATCTCAAATATCTCGAACGGAAGCTCCGCAACCTCATCACTCTTGCCGCTAGGACACTGATTCCATTCCAAATCAAATACAATATATCTCATATTAACTATCCAATCCTCACTTCCCCGACATCCATATCCGGAAGCTGCCCGCAGATTCCAGGCATTCTATCATCAAATCACTGACACGTATCTTTAAAAGCATTTCCCATTATATAAAAAAATTCTGTTACTATCAATATTTTTTTACCAAAAGCAATTTTAAGTATTCTGAATTTTCTTTACCAAACCTTAGTTTCTGTTTCATTGCTACATATTAATATTGGTAATATAATTATTGGGGTGGTATAATTAAGCAAATGCACCATCATGATCCCACAAGGAGACATTCAATGAATATTAACTTTAAGAAAAAGGGCTATAAAATTGCTTTAATATCTTTTATAATAGTTATTCTTTTCTTTTTTTCCGTATTTTATTGTACCAATATAATAAGCAAAGAGATGGAGCGCCAGCTTGAATCTAATATAACGGATGTAGCCAACCAGAATGCGCTCGCAATAAGTAACCAGCTCAATGACAACTACATGCTTTTAGAGAGTCTTTTTGCCGAGATTAATGAGCTTCCCGGCGACATATCCGATAACGTCATGCTTCTCAAGGGCTTTGTTAAGGCTGACAATCTCAAACGCATAACCTACTGCACCCCCGATGGAACAGCATACACCACAGACAATGTCGTAACAAACCTATCCTATAGGGAGTTTTTCAAAAGAGGAATACAAGGCAAGTCGACCATCACCGGTGTACTGACAGATGCCATACGTCCTGATACCAATGAAAAAATCATTATCTTCTCATCCCCGATGTATGACAATACAACTGATGAACTTCTCGGTGTTTTCGGTCTTGTGTATGACGCTGAGGTCATCAATGCCTCTTTGCAGGTGGAATGCTTTGAAGGGCAGGGCTGCAGCTTTGCCACCAATGAAGCCGGTGATATATCCATTGCCATGGGTTATGATTCCATACAGCTTTCAAAAAACCTGTACACCGACATTTTATCCAGAAATCCCGGTAACACAGAAGTAATCAGCACTATCCGCCGCAATATTTCCACCAACACACCGAACCTCGGAAAATTATTTATAGATTCAGTTGAATACTACTATTGTAGAACGCCTGTTCTTATTGCTGATGGTGAGATTGTCTGGAATGTGTTTACGCTGGTTCCTACCAGCTATTTGTTACAGCGTCTTAAGCCTGTACGCAATACCATGTATCTTATGATATTTTTAAGTATCTTTTTTGTTATTGCGGCATTAATATCTTATCTGATTATATTCAGCTCGCAGCGGCGCCTTGTCCGGAACCTCGCCTACAAGGATTCCTTAACCGGAGGTGCCAACTATGCATACTTTAAAAGGCAGCTTCTTACAAAGTCCAGAAACTGCTGCGGATACATAGTCGCCATGGACATCCAGCATTTTTCGAATGTAACCATAACTGCCGGAAGTGCTGCCGCCAATGACATGATTAAAAAGACTTGGGAGCTTATAAAACAGGCGATAAAGGATAATGAATATGCTGCCCATGTGAGGGACGATTACTTTGTAATGCTGCTTAATATGTCCGATGACACTGATGTTTCAAAACGTCTTGAACAGCTCTCCGATGAGGTGCATGACCTTGCTATAGCGTATGATACACCCGGAGTAAGAGCCTGCTTCGGAATATATCCTATGGAGGACATAACAGCTCTCGACGATTCATATAATAAGGCCAAGATTGGCCGTGAATTTGCAAAGGAACGGCATGATAAATGCTATGCCTTTTACAGCGAGCTTGACCATGAGGAGCTTCTCAAAAACCAGCAGCTTGAGGAGCGGTTCGATTTTGCCATAGCCAACCACAGCTTCGAGGTATGGTATCAGCCTAAATACTCAGCATCAACTAAGGAACTTGTCGGTTCAGAGGCTCTGGTGCGCTGGCGTGAGACAGATGGAAAGCTGATTCCACCCGGACGTTTTATACCACTGTTTGAGCGGGATGGCTATATATCACGCCTTGATGAATATATATTCAGGGAAACCTGCCATAAACAGAAATATTGGTTAGATAAGGGCTTCAAGGTATGTCCTGTATCCGTCAACATAAGCCGTGCGACAATCTACGGTGCCAATGTCGTCGATAAATATCTCGGAATACTTGATTCGTGCGGACTGCCTCATGAATATATACAGCTTGAGGTTTTGGAAAGCGCTATTTCCGGCAAATCAGATATTGCCGAAATACTTGAGAAATTCCGTTCAAGCGGTGTAAGAATTCTCATGGACGACTTTGGCACAGGATATTCATCCTTGGCAACACTCAATATGCACTGTTTTGACACTCTCAAAATCGACAAGAGCCTTATCGATGGCATTGGTCAGAAGGATGGTGAAACCCTCCTTCACTATGTTATCAAAATGGGGCGCCATCTCGGTCTGCACATAACCGCAGAGGGAGTTGAACATGAGTCCCAGCTTTCCTACCTTCAGGAACAGAAGTGCGACGACATTCAGGGATATCTCTTCTCGAAACCGTTGCGCGTCATGGACTATGAAAGGCTTATTATGCCTGCTTCGGTGGCGAACGTATAGAAATACCTTTATCAGAGTTCTTAGAACATCTTGCTTCGTACAACGGAGCTGATATGCATAAATATAATACGTTATACACTCATAAATTAGATTAGCATGTTTTGACACCCGAATCATGTTATCTTTTCTTCAGGAAATGCACTCGATTAGGATACAGCTCACAGAATACCTCCACCGCCGCCCTCTGAAGAGGCTCGAATTCCTTGTCCATCCTAAGAATATGCGGAGCTTCATAGGCAAATTTGCTGACCTGCTCCGCAAGCTTTCCGGCAATGCTCTCCTCTGACAGCTGTCCCATCCCGAAAATTACAGACGTGAATCCTCTTCCGCCGGCGCTGATGTCCATATACCTTTTACAGGTATTTTTCAACTCCGACACTATTATCTCCTGCTCCATCTCACTTTTTTTCTCAAATTCATACAGCTTAAGCCCCATAAGTGCTTCTATGGCAAGCTTCTTCTTCCTGCCTCCCGGATCCAGTCTGTCACTGTCCGCAATATACTTCAAATTCATCAAATATCCGACAAAAGCATCACTTTTTGGCTTTCCCTTGCCATATCTGGCTGTCCAGAGCTGATGTCGGAGCTGTCCATCCACACTCTGCGTATCACGGCTGTTTTCTTCAAGTATCTGCTGTCTCTTTACAGGATTAAGCTCAGCATAATAGCTGTTCAACCATTCTTCCATCTCTGATTTCCT
>ULWV01006950.1_pt1 | contig 48977 bp, 8 predicted proteins | sample 1960651 | NCBI WGS metagenome assembly ULWV01 (sample SAMEA4835820, study PRJEB28245) | human gut metagenome | biome: gut microbiome; material: fecal sample | place: Denmark | collected 2008
GGTGCAACATCACTTGAAACATTAACAATTCCATTTGTTGGTGAAACCTTAGGTGAAAGTGAAAAAGCTACAGCTAAGGAAACAATGTTTGGTTGGATTTTTGGTTATAATAATGGTGATATAAAGGATAATGCATCTTATAGTATTGTAAACTCATTACAAAATGTTCATATTACAAACGATAAGAACATTAGCCCATATGCCTTCTATAATTTACCAAATGTTGATTATGTATCACTTGCTGATACAATTGAAACAATTGGTGAATATGCATTCGCAAATAACAATACACTTAGTGTTGTAAGATTTGCGGATGGATATAGGATGACAACTGTTTCAAATAATCTATTCCAAAATGCAACAGCTCTTCAAGGCTTCAATTTAGGTGGAAATGTATCAGATACAAAGGATATATCAGCCATCGTAAGAAGACTTCCTGATTGTGTAACTACAATTGGTGCTTACGCGTTTGACGGATGTAGCGATGTACACTTTATCGATTTTGCCGTATCTAATAATGTTACTACAATTGGAAAGTATGCATTTAGTAGAACTTCATCAATGGTATCATTCTCATTTGATGAGACTTGTCAAATTAAGACCTTAAGTGAAGGTACATTTAAGGATGCAATTAAGCTTCAAATGACAACTCTTCCTGATTCATTCACAAGAGTAGAAAAATATGCCTTTGAAAATTGTCAATTTATTACTGAATTTACACTTGGCAATAATATTGAGTATGTAGGTGAGGCCGTATTTAGAGGCGCTACAAGACTTGCGACTTTAACTATTCCATTTGTTGGTTCTTCACAAGGTCTAGCTACAATTGATAAGTCATATGAAACAATGTTTGGTTGGATCTTTGGTATTATAGATGAAAATGAATTATTAATTGATAATAATAACTTTAGTATTGTAAATTCTTTGCGTAATGTAATTGTTAAGAATGATACAAACATTAGTGAATATGCATTCCAGAATGTAGATTTAATAACATATGTATCACTTCCACGTACGCTTAAGGAATTAGGTGCTCATGCATTTGAAGGATGTACAGCCCTTCAAAGTATTCGTCTTGAAGAAGGTATTCAAATTGAGATAATCAATGAATCCACATTTAAGGATAATACTAATCTTCAAGGCTTTAAGCTTGAAGATGATTCAGAAGATATTTCAAGAACTCTTCCTGCAGTTGTTACAAGAGTTGAAGCTAATGCCTTTGAAAACGATGTAACAATTGAAACATTTACTCTTGGAAATACAGTTACCTATATTGGTAGTGAGGTATTTAGAGGATGTACAAGCCTTAAGTCTTTAACATTACCATTTGTAGGTTCTCAAAGAGGTAATACTAATGCTGAATCAGCATTCGGTTGGATTTTCGGATTAAAGAATCGAACAGCCTTAAGAAGACTACAAAATAATTTAAATTCTTATGCTGTGCCTACTAGTTTAACTACGGTTGAAATTACGGATGAAACTATAATTGCGGATAACGCCTTCTTAAATTGTGATAATGTTACAACAATTACAATTAATGAAGGAGTGACTACAATTGGAAGCTCAGCATTTGAAAATACTGGTATTACAAACTTTAATGTTCCATCAACCGTTAGTACAATTGGAGCATCAGCTTATAAGGATTCTTCAAATATGGTAAGTATTACATTTAATGCAAATATTATTACTAGAATTGAAGCTTATACTTATGAAAACTGTTTAGCTTTAAGTACTTTTGAAATTCAATCGGCAATTAACTTTATTGGTGATTATGCATTTAATAATACAGGCCTAGCAACTATTACAGTACCTAGTACAGTTAAGACATTTGGAGAATATACATTTGCACATTCTCATAGCATGACAGCTGCTACTGTAGATACATCAATTTTTGGTAACTATATGTTTGCTGAAAGCGAAAATCTTCAAACTGTTTCCTTAACTAATAGTAAATTAACTACTATTTCTACTGGTGCATTTATGAACTGTACTACATTAGTTGTAGAAGAAATTCCTGATAATATTTCAACAATTGAAGACTATGCATATTATGGCTTACATAATCAAAAGGCATGGAATTACAAGAGCGCTTTAACTAACATTGGTAAATTTGCATTTGCAGATAACACAGCAATTACATCATTAACTCTTCCAGCAACAATAACTTCTATTGGTTATGGTGCATTTAATGGTATGATTTCGTTAACAGAAATTACAATTGCTTATGTTGGTGGCGGAGATGCTACTAATAGTGATGATACTGGTTCTACATTTGGATTTATCTTTGGATATATGTCAAAGACTAAATCAAGTCTTGAATATGAAGCAACTCAAAATGGAAATACTTATCAAATTCCTTCAACATTAAAGGTAATTAATATGTCATATAATTCTAATAGAAATTCTATAATTACGGATTATGCATTCCAGGGATTAATTACTATTGAAAATGTTAAATTGCCAATGAGCTTGAAGAGTATTGGAACTTATGCATTTAATAAGATGTATGCATTAACATATGTGGAAATACCAATTTATACAACTGTTATTTCACCACAAGCCTTTATTGATATTGAAAAGCCAGGTACTGATGTTAACTTCTTTATCATTGCTTTCTATGATCCAGAGGATATGCCAGCTAAGAATGACAATGTAATTAAAGATTCTGAAAGACCAGCTAAGTGGGCTATTACAAAGAACGAAAATGAAAATGACATTTATCTTGGCGAAAATGGTCAAAATCTTCTTAAGGAAGAACATGAAAAACAGGTTTCTACGGGACATTATGAACGTTGGTATACTAAGTATTCTGTTCATATTGAGTCTAAGGAGATATTCATTTACGAATATATGCCTAAGTATAAGAAGCTTGCAAATGGTTCGTATGAAGGTGCATTTAAGATTATTGGTTATACTAATCTATTTATGGGTGGTGCAATTGTTGTACCTGCTGCATATGGTGGAAGACCAGTAGTTGAAATTACTGATGGTGCAATTGCAAATTATTATAATACGGCTAATGCTGATAGTACTGATTTATATGTCGATATAACTACATTTGAAATTGGAACTAATATTGTTAAAATTGGTGATCACGCCCTTCCTGGTGGAATGGATATGACCGTGTATGTTAATAAGACATATAAGGACGCTAAGCTATATGCTGGTCATGAAAGTGATTGGATTGGTTATAATGATACTGTTAATCCACAAAGCGGTAATGCTTTAGTATATTATGGATTCTTAGATACAAAATCTACCGATTTGGATACATTGAATTTAAAGGATCCTCATTATACTGAAAATTATACTTGGACTAAGGGATCAAGCCAATTCCCTTATCAAATTTTAACTTCAGGATTGACTTTAAGATTAACTGAAACTGACACATCTGAATATGAGAATCATTCTGATCTTGCTCTAAACTATATTGGTTCTGAACAAACACCAGAAGCCTATGTTTCTGATCGAGCAATTCGTGTAAATCATAAGGCAGTTACTTATACACTAAATGATCAATATCATATTAAGTACTCTAATAATGTAAGTATTACTAAGGAAGGTTATATTGCAACTGTTGAAATTCAAGGAAATAATTCAGGATTTGTTGGTGTTCAAACAATTACATTTACAATTATTCCGGCTGATTTAACTGTTACTATAAATACATCTAAGGTATTCGCAGAAGAAGAACGTTGGGAATTTGGTAACTTTACAACAGAGGTAGATGGATATCAAACAACGGGAATTGACCAATTATATGGTAATTTATATACAACAAATTCAAATGATAAAGATTTTGAGAATATAGATGGTGTTAGAATTAATCGTAATGATGGCGCAAATGTAGGTATTTACAATAGCAGTAATTCCTTAGATACAATTCGTTGGTATTATCAATCATTTGATAGTATTATTCCTGGTGTTAACTTCATTGGCAGCTCTAATGATTACTGGAAGGTAATTAAGACTGATAGTGAAGGAAATTTAATTGATGTTTCTGAAAATTATAATGTTATTTTAAATGTTAAAGTTGAAATAACTCCTCAGCCATTAGCTGTTTATTGGTCTGAGACAACTCATGAGTATGATTATAGTGCAACGGGAGAAAATATTCATAAACCAGTTGCAGTTACTAACCTACCTGAAAGTCTTGTACCATTAAAGGTTACTATTATGGGTTATGATTTATCATCATCTAAGCCACTAGATATTGGTACACATACAGCTTTAGTAGAAATTGATGTAGATAGATTAATTCCAGATAGTCGTAATAATGTTTATAAAAACTATTTATTAGTTCCTTCACGTATTACTTATCGAATTACAAGAATTGAGGTTCCTGTTCCAATTGTTTCATATCGTTATAAATATGATGGTGAGGAACATGAGGTTGCAATTTCTCGTAATAATGAATTATTTAACCTTTATTACAAGGAAGAAGACACAGGCCGTTATTACTTCTATAAGCTTGATGATCCAACTAAGTATTATCGAGATGAGGTAAGAAATGAAAATGGTGAATTAGATCCAACGGCAGATACTTGTTACCATTCATTTAAGGTAAAAGATATTGGAACATTTAAGCTTTATGCAATATTAAGATATCCACAAGCATATATGTGGGATGATTATCGTGATATTTATTATCGAGAAGAAATTATTACACTAGATGCATCTGTTGAAAAGGCTGATCTTGTTGTTAATATTCCTACAGGAACTAAGGTTGCTTATGGAACTAATGAGATAAGATATAATCTTAATGATCTTGAGGTTTCTGGCCTTCTTGATGGTGATACTGTTAGTGGATATTTAAGCTTTATGCCAAATGTTCATGGAACACTTTCGGCTAATAATATTAATAATATTTCTTATAAGGTTATTGATGCTGAAGGCAAGGATGTATCTGAATTGTATAATATTAGCATTGCAGGTTCATTTGAAATTGTATATCCAGAAATTGAATACGACGCTCAATATTATGAGGGAAATTATAAGCCAGGAATGAAAGAATCATTTACAATTATTCCGAAGAATTGTAGTGATTATAGTGTTCAATATAGTGTTGATGGTTCTAACTATACATCTGATAATTATGTATATTCAAAAGCTGGAACATATACTATATACTTTAGAATTGAAGCGGATATGAGAGAAACAACCTATGGAAGTATAACATTTACAATTACCCCACTTGAACCTAAGATTCAAGTCGTTGATGAAACTCATATTTATGATGGTAATCCAGTTAAATTAAATTATACTGTAGATGCTTCTTTAATACCTACAATTAGATATTATTATGGTCAAAATACAACATTAGCTTATTCATCAGCTATTAATGCTGGTTCATGGACTGCTGTATTTACAATTCCTACAGATAAGAATGGTAATTACACATCTGTTGAATATAAGTATAATTTTGAAATTGAAAAGCGTGAGATTAATGTAGAATTAAGTGAGTCTAAGTTATTCGATGGTAAGGCTTATAATGAAGTATTTACTTTAACTAGTATTCATAACATGTTAGCTAATACACATTTAGCACTTTCTATTGAAACTAAGGGCTACACGGTGGGAGTATATTCCAATAGCTTATTAACAATAAATACAAGAATGTACTTAGAAGGAATATCAAATGATGAGGATGTAAGTCAAAACTACATAATCAATATAGAAAATATTACAATTGAAATTTGTAAGAATTATGCAAATGTAAATATTTCTAATAATGTTCAAGTGTATACTGGAAAAGAAATTATAGTTCCAACGATTTCATCGACTGGTACAGTAAAGTCATATTCATTTACAGGCTTTGATGATGGTAAGCTTCCAATTAATGCTGGTATTTATGAAATGATTGTTGAAATTGCTGATTCAGATAATACATTTGGTGGTACATTTAGTTTTGATGTAACTGTTAAGCAATGTGAATTGATACCATTACAGGAGTATGAAACTACAATTTATGATGGTACAATTCAAATCCCAAGAATTTACTTTAGTAATGTTGATTTTGAGCCTGTTATTACAGTAAGAGGTAATGCTGATCCAATTAATATTGGTACATATACATTAGATATTAGATTGAATGAATATTCTAATAATTATTCATTAACAACTAAGACTCTTACATATGAAATAACAAAGCGTGATATTAAGATTGTTTATAGTAATGACAATGTTACATGGTCAAACGACTTATTTACAGTAGCAATTACAAATGATTTAATTGAAAATATGCCAACTGCTGATACTGCAGCTGGAACTATTACAACTAAGTCAGGTGCTGTTGGAAACTATAACAATAGTAACGTAAATATTACTTATGATGTTTTAAGAAATGGAATTTCTGTAATTGAAAATTATAACATTACTTATGATGTTAATGTTGCAATTAGATATGAGCTTCTTGATATTAAGGTTTTAGTTAATGGAGTAGAAGCCACAAAAGATAGCGATAATAATTATTCATTAACTGTTCCATATATTGGCTCATATTACGATGTTACTGTTGTAGCTAATAATACTGATATAGCATACTTCTTCAAATATAATGCTGATTACACTTTATCTGAAATGAAGGTTAATAATGTTGGTAGATATACAATTGACTTTGTTGCAATGAAGGAATTATTCGAAACTTATTATGGAACTTTAAGCTTAACTGTTGAAAAGATTCAATTAAGTCTTGAAATGGATGACCTAACAAAGTCATATGATCGTTATCCTGTTAGTCCATCATACCGTATTTCACCTGATCTTTCATATGAAATAACACCAACATTTATGTGGCGTTATCAAGATGAAACGAATGAGGTTGCATTACTTGCTCCTTCATCAATTGGTAAGTATTTTGTAGTAGTAACAGTAGAAGATACTGACAATTATTATGGTTTCAGTAAGAGATTTGATTTTGAAATTACGAAGGGTAATTCTAACTTAATCATTGATGCTTTATATAAGGAACATACTTATAATACTAAGGCAGTTGAAAATCCTTCTGTAAGCTCTTATGTTGAAAATGGTGAATACACATTCGCTTATTATCAATTAGTTTCTGATAATTGGATTTTACTTGATTCTAATCCAGTTGATGTTGGTACATATAAGGTTGTAGTAACACTTGTTGGCACCGATTTATATGCGGCTGACACAGCTCAACTTGAATTTAACATTCTACCTGCTAAGGTTTCAGCAATGTTTGATTCAACTGAATTAACTTACAATGGATTAATACAAAAGCCTACAGCTAAAGCAATTGATTTGTTAGGACAAGAATTGAATATTATTTATAGTAGTCAAGGTTCAATTAATGCAGGTTCTTATGAATTAACTGTAACAACAGATAATAAGAACTATGAATTAATAAACAATACTATTATGTATAATATTACTAAGCGTTTATTAATTATTGAAGCTGAAGATGAAAATTTTGTACAAGATGGAAATGAAAATTGGTCAAAAGTATTTACTAATAAGAATGTTTCTCTTGCTAGTACAGATAGGATTTCTGGTAAGCTTTCATTAATTAGAAATGGTTTAGGTAGATTTACAAGTATTGATGATTTTGCTTGGGTAGAAGAGCTTACAATTGTAAATTCATTAAATGAGAATGTAATTGACAATTATGATATTCGATATTTATTAAATATTTATGTAAGAAATAAACCTATCGCGTATGAATTAGCTGATACCGATGTTGATTTCACAGGTGATGAGCTTTCTGCTAACTTTACTGTTTTAACAGATGATGTAACAGTTGTTTACACATACGAAGGAACAGATTATAATGAAATGCCTAAATTTATTAATGCTGGAAGCTATCATATTGTAATCAATCTATCAAAAGAAGATTATGAATCATGCAGTGTTGAATTTGATTTTGTAATAAATAAGATTAATTCAATTGTATCAATTAACGTCGAAGATAAAGTATATGATGGAATTAATAATTTCCGGTATATTGAATCAAATGGTTCAGTAACATGTAACGAAATTTACTCAACTGTTGATGCAACATCTGCAAATGTTGAGTTAAATATTGAAGCATTAGATAAAGATATTAATTATATTATTAAGTATTATAATTCTTTAGGATTTGAATTAGATGCTGCACCAGTCAATGTTGGTACATATACAGCTATGATTGTTGCTCTTGAATCTGATAATTATCTTTCAACCTCAGCTTCATGTGAATTTGAGATTACAAAGGCTGATCCGAATATAATTATTGATGAAGGTGGATATCAACACATTTATGGCTTGAATCAGGTTTACTCTGAATATGGTACTAATTCATTAGAAATAATGATCAATACAACAAGTCGTATTAATGTTAAATATTATAGTGAGGATATGACAGCAATTTATCCAACTAAGCCAGTGAATGCAGGTAGGTACGTAGCTGTGATTTCAACTGATGAAACTGCTAATTATAATGCATTTAGAACGTCAATTAGTTTTGAAATTGTGAAGAAGCAAATTATTATTCGTGGAGACTATTATCATATCTTTGATAATAATATTGTTAATATTAATCTAAATGATTTAAATAATTTTGAAATCTTTGATGTTCAGACTGGAAATAATATAGTTAATGGTGAAGCATTTACATTGAATGGAGCATTAATTACATCTGATTCAATTGAAGGATTATATAAGTTTATTACAGTTGATGATATTTCAAATCTTGAAATGTTTAAAACAGTTAATGGCATTAATATATCACTTCTTGATAATTATGAAATCAAGATTGAAGTTTCAATTGAAATTGGTAAGGCTGATGCGGATATTACTGTTAATGATGTAAATGTTACATATGATGGTGAAGCACATGGCTTAGATGTTATTTTCAACAATGAAATTGTAGGAAATTATGTTATTACATATTCAATGACAAACCCAGAAGGTGAAGAATTAGAGCATAGCTTTACTTCAGAATTGAAGTTTGTTAATGCAGGTTCATATGTTGTATATTACAAGATAGTATTTGACAACTATAAGACTATTACAGGACAAGGTAATATCAATATTGGAAAGACAAGTGATTTTGATTTAACTATGGCAAATAGTTCTATTCAATATACTGGTCGTTCAATTGATATGCCTCAATTTACTACAGTATCTGATGGACAAATTAGTGCTGTATTTATGGATGAAAACGGTAAAGCTTTACCTTTAAATCCACAAGCAATCGGAGCATATACAATTAAAGTTAGTGTATCTGAGGGCACAAATTATAAGGCTAAAGCATTTGTGTTTAGCTATGAAATTACAAAACGAGTTTTAACTGTAAACTGGGGTTCAACTACTGAGTTTACATATACTGGATCATCAATTATTCCACAATTTAATATTTCTAACCCTACTACAGAAGAATTGAATGCAGAATGGTTAATTATTGATGGTGATGGTGTAAATGTTGGAGCTCATCAAATTAAAGTTAATATTCATAATGATAACTTTATCTTAGATGAATCAACCGAGGTATTTGAATATCAAATCTTAAAAGCCAATATTGCATATGTTGATGAATTAGAAACAACATATGTTAAGGGTGGATATGATTTGAATAAGAATGCTAAGGAAGGTATTCTATATGTTGATTCTGATGGTAATAATGTTGGTGTCTTTAATGAAGCTGGTGAATATGAGTTATTTGCTAAATTAATTAGCAACAACTATAGTTGGCAAGATGACTATGTAGGTCAATTAAGACCATTTAGGCTAATTGTTAACAAAGCTAATATTAGTGACACAAATGCTAATGTTTTAGTAGATAAGATTAAAGATTATCTATATACTGGTAAAGACATTACACCTTCAGTAAATGTACGTCAAAACTTCACATTATTAATTGAAGGAGTAGATTACGAGGTTGCTTATTCTAATAATAATGGAATTACGTCAACAGCTATGGTAACAATTACAGGTATTGGCAATTTTGAAGGAAAGATTGAAACTACCTTCAGAATTGTAAGTAATTCATTATCATTAAATGGAGATTCAACTTATGAATGGTACGAGACGTCAGATGGTAAAACATTTATTAAGAGTGAGCATGCGCAAAAGTCAAAGACAAGAGCAATTCTTGCAAATGTATCAGTTCGTACGTCTATAGCCGATTTCTTGGCTAACTTTGATGCTAGTCAAAGAGATAATATTAGAATCTATGACTGCAATAATAATCTAATTAAGCATGATTCTACAGATTTTATCGGTACAGGTGCTCGAATTGAATTGAGAAATTCAGTTGGTACATTACTTGATACAGTCTATGTTTCAGTATTAGGTGATATTGACGGAAATGGAATTATTGAAGCTGCAGATGTTGTTATGATTAATAAAGCATTAAGAAATAACAAATTAAAGAATGAATTCTATTTTGCAGCAGATGTAAATGGTGATGGTGAAGTAACTTCTGCTGATTCACGTTTAATTAGCATGCATATCAAAGGAACTTATGATATCTTCACCAAGCAATATTTATAGGTTGATATACTTATTTGCGGCGTGAGTCTTAAAAGACTCACGCCAAATAATAAGTATATTAGCCAAAAATTTTATAAAAATGTTTCGAAAAACTATAAATAGAGGGGTTATTGGTTGTAATTAAGAGCATTTGGAGTTAAAATTAATGTAGAGAAGTGTCGAAAAAAGATAAAAATAGGAGTTGGTTGTATATGAAACAAACAAACTATATAGAGAAAAATAAGAAGAAATCAAGGTTTACAAAGGGCAAGATTGCTATCTTTGGTCTTTTAAGCTTAGTTATTGTTACTATAGGTTTAGTGTTTATTTTTAATTTTAGAACGAGTAAATCAAGCCCTGGTGTTGTCAAGGGAAAGAATTATACAATTCTTGACTCTAATTCCGCGACATTTAACTATCGATTAATTGACAATAATGGTACATATGATTTGAGTGCTAATGGCTTTAGTAGTACTAAATATGCCCAAATTATTAGTGTTAGTACGCAAACTCCAGCGGGAGCAGATGGCTATAACATTAAATTTCCTGAAAGCATTAGGGATAATGGTATTGATTATCAAGTTAAGCAAATTAACTGTACGGTTGATTCTAATGGAGCAAAAATTACGGATAGTCATTCCTATTTTAGTAGCTTTAGCTATAATGCCGCATTAAATACTGCAGGTGCAAGCTTTGTAAAAAATATAAAAAGGATTGAGGTTCCTAACCGAGTAGAATATATTGAGGTTGGTTCCTTCAATGGTCTTGGATATGTTGAAGAGATGAAACTTCCATTTGTTGGTACAAAGCGTGGAAATCATAATTTTGATGGAAATTTAGGAGCAGATGGCTATAAGTCTGCATTTTTATCAATCTTTGGATATGGCTCAGTATTGATGGGAAGAGAGGTTTCTTCCTTAAATACTTTGGGATTTTATAGCTTTGATTATAAAACAACGTATATTGATCAAACTCAAGGAAATACTGTTATTCAATCTCCTACTATAACATTGGGTTATCAAGGCAATACAAATGGTTTTGATGGCGCAGGTACAACCCTTTGGGTAACAGATAATAGCACATCTAGTGATGCTACATATTTATATATGCCATATTATCTAAGCTCAGTTGAAATAACTGATGAGGTATATGTGGCTCCACGTGCATTTTATAATATGACAGTACTTAAGGATGTAACAATTAGTTATAATAATGATCCTAATTTTACTAATAAGTTTACTGATGCGTTAACAATGGGAGAATATGTATTTTATCAGTGCTATAATTTGCACACAGCTATATTACCATCAAATTGTGGTACGATTGGAACAGGATGCTTTGCAAATTGTACTAGATTGGGTGGAGCTGCAGTTGAACTTAATGGGAATCCTATAAACGACTCAAACGGTAATCAAATTAAAGGAAAATTAATTTTACCAGAAGGATTGAATGAGATTTCAGAAAGCTTGTTTGCAAATTGTGCTAGCCTTAGTGAGGTTACATTACCAAAGGGCATTACTGCAATTCGTTCAAAAGCTTTCTTAGATTGTATTAATTTAAGTGTTATTAAAAGCTCTTCTGTGGATGCTAGTAATAATCCTGGAGTAATTACATTGCCTCAAACAGTAACGAGCATTGGAACTCAAGCTTTTAGAAATTGTAAGGCATTCACAAACTTTTCTGTCCCTGTTAATGTTACATCAATTGGAAGTATGGCCTTTAACGGATGTTCGAAATTAGCAAGTATTACTTTACCATTTATTGGTAGTAAAGCCGGTAATTCTAACTCAAAGGAAGCATTATTCGGTTACATTTTTGGTGAATATTCAGAGCTAGCTGATGGCACAAACGATGGAGCATTAAGCTCGGCATATCAGGTTGTTCAAAATGAAACTGGAAATCCTAATGAGTCTGATACAACAAAGAAACATTCGTTCTTTATACCAGAAACTTTAATTAATGTAACAATTTTAAACGAAACAGTTGTAGCGCCTGGTGCGTTTATGAACTGTTCAAAGATTCAAAACATTAGAATAATGTCATCACAAGCAGCCGGTACAAAGGATACTGTTACAACTATAGCAGAAGGTGCTATGTATGGATGCTCTAGCTTGAAAGAAGTGTCTTTGCCATTCGTTGGTGCTAGTGATTCCGTTTCTAATGGACAATTAGGATATATTTTTGGTAAAAATTTATTTTCAAATACAGAACAAGTTAAGATTATAAATGAACCAAACAAATATTGGTATATTCCTAGTGGCTTAAAAACAGTTACTTTAAATCACCAAACTGTATTAACAACATACTCATTCTATAATACCTTTATGGTAGAAAATGTAATTATTTCTAAAGCGACGCAAGAAGCTCAAAGAAATGTTTTTTATGGCTGCAAGAATTTAACAACCTTAGAAATTCCCTTTGTTGGAAAACAAAGAGGAATCGATGTAGGTTCTTCTAATAGTAATAAAAATAACTATGGATATTATTCCGATGGTAATGATTATTGGTGGGAGGATCTTGCAGTAAGAAACTCAATGGTATGGTTATTTGCGCCAATGGGCTCATATGGCCAGGAGGTCGATGGTTACTATGAACATTGCTATATTTCAGGGTCATGGAGATATTCATCATATTCAGCATCTATACCAAATTCATTAAGTACAATTACAATAACGAATGACTCAGCTATTCATAGCTATGCATTTAGAGCTTTTACAAAGCTTAACACAATTGAAATTCAAGATACTATTGTTTCTGACAATAAAGGATTAGTTTTAATAGATGGTGGATGTATGACAGGCTGCAGTAGTTTAAATACATTAGTTGTTCCATTTATTGGCGCTGATTATAATAATAACAGTCAAAATAATTACACACATACAATTGGCTGGTATTTTGGAACTACTGCATATAGTAATTCTTATGTTGCTAGTCAATCAGGATATGTATATTATATTCCTAAATCTTTAACAAGAATTAATATAACGGGCTTAATCTCTTCAGTTCCTGCATATGCTTTTGCCAATATGACATCTTTGTCATCAGTTGCAATTCCAAATGCTACAATTACAACAATTGGAGATTATTCTTTCTATTGTGATAATAATCTTACAACGATTAATTGGCCAAAGGCTCAATTTAATAATGTAGCTAATTATGCTTTTGCAAATTGCTCATCATTAGGAGAGATGGATAATTTTATACCAGCAACTGTTTCAACAATTGGAAATTATTCATTTATGGGTACATCCATAACGGGAATTAGTACGGTACTAAATGCTAAAATTACATCCATTGGGAATGGAGCATTTAAGAGTTGTTACCAAATAACTGAATTTGATTTTTCAAAGTATACTGCACTTTCAAGTGTTGGAAATTATTTGTTTGAAGACTGTGGAAGATTAGTCAGTGTTAAAAATATTAAATTTTTAACTAATTACATGTTTAAGGATTGTATTTCACTTAGAGGTGTAAACTTAAATGAATACTATACTTTACCAACATCAAAAAAGCAAATTCCTGAAGGATTATTCTATGGTTGCTATAATTTATTAAGTAATGGTGTTGCTGGTGGTCTAGAATTTGATAATTCTTCATCTACAATTGATACTATTGGTGCTTATGCATTTAAGGGATGTTCATCACTTACTACGTTTACGTTACCAGAAAGCATTATTCAAATTGGTAATGGAGCATTCCAGGATTGTACACATCTAGAAAAATTAAGAATTAATCGAAATTGTGTCTCAATGATTGCTGGTACTAATAAAAAGACTAATGTAGACGATTTAAAAAACGGAATTTTCTATGGATGCAATAAGGATTTCTACTTAGAAGTTTATTATCAAGAAAGTCAATGGCCAACTAATTGGGGCTATAATTGGAACTGTTACTTCCCAGTAATGGTTATTGGTCAAAATACAGATGATATGTTTAAGTACTCTTATGATGAGGACTTAAAGGGATATGTAATTGTAGGATTTAATACTGAAGATTATGTGTTTGTTACAACATTGTCATCAGGATTGAAGCAATATTTGTTAAGTGATATTGTTATTTTCCCCTCAACATATAATGGTCTTCCTGTTAGAGGTATTATTAGTGGTGCCTTTGATGGATATGGAGACAATTACTTTGAAAAGGTTAATTCATTTGTCCTAGGTGAAAACTATGTTGAAATGGGTGCAGGAGTTTTAACCTTTGAAGCTTCACATACAGTTTATATTTATTCCCAAATGACTGTTGCACAAGCTACTAAATATGCAACTGCAGCAACGGCTTCAGGTAATTTTGTACCTGAAACGTTGGGTGCTCAAGCTAATGCTAATGCAATTACAAACTATTATGGAACATCATATGGTAAAGAAGATGTATATATAGCAAATGGTATTGTTTTCTATAAGGAAGCTTGGCGATTTGTTGGTACAACACCAACTATTCTTATGTCTGCCCTTGATTTTAAACTAGAAGATGATTCATATACTTATAATATGGGTGATGCAATTGAACCAAGGATTATAGAAATTGGTTCAAATGAAAATTGCATTAAATATGTAGATCCAACAATGGTTAGAGAAAATCAAAAGGATATTATTTATGATCGTTTCTATAATTATGATTCATCTACTCATCAATATAGTAGGATTCCTAGCTTTGATAATGTAATTGTTAGATATAGTAATAATGTTAATGTTGGTACCGCTTCAATTACCTTTACATCTAATACTGGATTTTTATATGGATCAGCAGTTAAAACATTTACTATTACGCATTATGAATTAATGCTTTTCCATGAAGCAAATGAATCTGATAATATTGAAAATGAATTTGGGTATGGATATCGCGCATATTCAGATGTATTTTTGGATTATTATTATAATTTAGAAGGTATATCTGATTATAAGGATGCTATTTTGAAGGTAAAATACAATGGCTTAGGATGGTCAAATGATCAATGGACAGTTTCAGGACAAGCTCCTAATCTTCCTACTGGCTATGTATTAAAAGGAAAATTGAAAACTGAAAGTAATGATGTTGGACAATATTGGTCTGATAAAAAAAATGGAAATGGTGGAGTTTCAGGCTTAGGCTTTGTTTGGGAAGGCGGATACCATGTCTATAATACTAAGGGCCAAGAGGTTACTAATAACTTTGTACCAGTAATTACATTGTTTGTAGAAATTACTCCATATGATTTCATTGATTCAGATATTGTATGGGATGGTGAATGGAATGCTGCAACATCTCGTTATGAATATAAATATAACGGATTAGAGCTAACCCCAAAGCCTTATATTTACGATGAAGCATATGGTAAAATGGATGCCAAATTTATCGTAGAGGTTACTCCTACAAATAATACGGTTGCGATTGATCCAGGTACAATTGGTACAATGACAATTGTAAGCTACAGTAAAAACTTTGCATATAATGGTCAGGCTGGAACTACATTTACAGCAAATTTCGAGATTGTAAAAGGAGAAGTAACAATTACAATATCTTCTCAATATACATTGGATGAGGACCATAATTATTATCGATATAATGGTGGCTTTAGCTCATGGATAGATACACCACCAACCTTTACAATGGAAATTAATGGTCTAGGGCCTAATTCAGTTTTAAATGGTGAACTCATTACTACAAGTACTAGTACTAATCTAGAAAAGGGTACATATTCTTCTGATTCTAATAATTTAAGCCGTAAAGGTGATTTTAATTGGGATACAAATATTTATTCAACAGGATATTATATTGAGTCTTCACATCGATTAACTAACGATGCTGATCCATCTTTAGGTTTTATGGATGAAACTCAAAAATATAACGTTACATTGAATGCTACTTGTGAAATTAAGTATGCTACAATTGATTATAATCTATCTATCAATGAATATTTACCTACTGACAATCCTAATGGTACTGTATCATACAATCAAGAAATAATTTCAATTGATGATTCATTACAGGTATTTGAAAAGAATTTCTCTCATGATGATATAGGTGCAATTGATCCATTATATATTAAGTATGGAATTGATGGATACGAGCACAATTTAGGTGCTATATTCTATAATAAGTTTACAAATAATCCAACTGTAACAATTACTGAAAATAGTAGTCATACTAGTGGCTCAACATATATATTTAAAGAAATTCCAGGTACCGGAGAAATAGATTTAACATTAAAAATTGAAAAAACAAATTATGAAACTGTAACTAAGAATATTAAACTTGTTTTAACAAAAGGTTTATTTAAATTTAAATCACTTGATAAGGAATATGATAGAGAGCCAGTAAATGTATTGAATGCTCTTTTAAGAAGACCTTCTGATTTGGATTCAAATGTTGTTAAGGAATTTAAATTCTATGATAAGGATCATAATCAAGAATTAGCATCAGCCCCAAGTGCAATTGGAAGCTATTATGTCAAAGTTAAAATGACTGGTAGTCAATATTTTGAGGATTTTGATGAAAGAATTGATTTTAATATCACTCCTCGTAGCTTAATTATTCAAGTTGATGATCCGATTTCTTCTAAAGAGTATGATGGTCAGCCTTGGTCTTATGTGTCTGGTGCAAACGGAACGGGAGATACAAGTTCTACAAGACCTAGCTTGAATTTGTTAAGTGGAGATTCATTATTTGGTTCATTTAAGTCAATTTCAAGTGCTGTTAAGTTATACAAAGCATCAACTACAGGCGATTTCTATGTTGATGGATTGTGGCGAGTTTCCAATGATGCTTTAGGTGACCAAACGGGTAATTATGTTGTTGTATTTAAGGGTGAATTTGAAATTTTACCTAAGCAATTTAAATATAAATTAAATGTTGACTGGTCTGACAATAATCAAGATGCATCAGGAACATATGTATTTACATATGATCAAGCATACCACTATGCAACAATTACAGTTTCAGATCCTACATCAAATTATCATATTTATTATAGTGAACAAAATCCTGAAAATGGAGCAGTAGAGGTTGATTGGTCAACTCAACCATTCTTCTATTCACAACCAAATTCAGGTACTGAGTACTATACTACATATATTAAGCTTGTAGCAGATAATTATGAAACTAAGTATGACAGCGTTGTAATTAAAATTAATGGTAAGGATGTCGAAATTATATGTGATACAGCAGATAGGACATTTGCATATGATGGATTTGAGCATTCAATTAATGTCACTACGAACCCATATTATGCGGATGTATATTATAGTCTATTAGCTGATGCACCAGATAATATTAGTAATATTGATTTTGATTCTATAACAAATTGGACAACTATTCCTCCTGTTGGAATTGATGCTGGAATTTATCATATAATCGTTAAGGCAAGTGCTTTAAATTATAATACAAGTTATAAATATCTTCCTATGGTTATTGATAGTAATTTAGGCTCTCAAATGACAATGACAATCACACCTGATAATGTAACATATGATCGTCAAATGCACGGATTTAAGATTTCTAATTTAGGTTCAGGAATTAATATTCAAGATCTGACTATCAGAGTTGCTATGGATGATGGTAACAAGAATTGGTTAACATACAACCTATCTGAGATTGTTGTAGGTAGTGCCAATTATCAAGTGGATTTATTTACAAAAGCTGGTACATATGATATTTATGTTGAAATACTAAAGCATGGATATCGTCCAATTAAGGAAAATATAACAGTAAATATTAATCCTCTATCCCTAGATTTGAATTGTGATTTCTATCAAGGCCAATATGATGGTGAATATCATTCAGGTATTTTATCTAGCTCATCAGCCGATCGCTTAGTTATGACAGGCTCTCTTGAGACAAATGATTTATCATATCAATATGCTCAAGTTGTTAATGGTATTGAAAAAATGATTCCATTAAAGGTTGAGTATGGTACTGTTCAAGGAAATCAGATTGTTTATTCTCCAGTTATTGCAAGATATAAGAATGTTACTGGAGCTCCTATTCCACTTTATATAAGAGTTTCTGGAGATAATTTTGAAGAGAAAATCTTTAGTGGAACAATTCTTATTGAAAAAGCTACAAATATTCAGCCTAATTATACGGATGAAATTGAAATTGAATATTTAGCTCGCCCTGTCACATATAATGATTTAGGTGTAACAACATTCCATGATGGTCAAAAGACAATTAAATATCGTGATGTTATAATTGCAGGTGATGGTACTAAATCACCAGGTAATTATAGGACAGCTCCTCAAGATTTAGGTTGGTACTATGTTGAAATCGACTATGCAGATACTTCAAATTGTGAAGGCACTTCAATTGAATTTTATTTTCATATTGTTCCTCGTGTTCTAACTGTAGAATATACAAAAGAATACGAATATACGAGCGAAACAATTGTACCTCAATATACTGTAACGACTGGAACAACTGATGTTGTTACATATAGTATTGCATCCTTTGATGGTGCTGGAAATGCTGATACATGGCATATAATTCCAGGTACATATTATTTCAAGCTTAATGATGATTATAATAACCCTAATTATGTTTTATCAGCATCAGATAGAGGTTTAATTGAATATCGGATTATTAATCGTAAGGTTTTAATTTCATTTGATGCAGAAAGAGATTATAAGGCTGATGTATTTGAACTTAATGTTGATTATACAAGCAGTAATGCTAATACTAATTCTGATTCAGGATTCAGTGTAACAGCTCTTTTATCAAACGACACATTGAAAGCTAAAATAAAAACGCGTTATTCATCAGTAGGAACATATACTTACCGTATTACATACGTATATAATGCAGCAAGTGGTCAATGGGAATTACATCCAAGCTATACGCCAAAGCTAGAAGCTTTCACATTAGAAAATCTCGAATTATTTGATACAAATACAAATGCTCCAGAATTATATTATGATGTTGTATTTGATGTAAAGCTTGTAATAAGCTATCCAGAGCTTGATGTTGATGCTCCTGAAGAGCAAAAATTTGTTTTCGATGGATTTAATAAAAATGCTAAGGTTGCAATAACAAGTAGCTACCCAGGAATTATTACTTGGAAGTTCTGGACAGGAGATGTTACTGAGGAAGAAGCAACAGATATTTCTTCAACAAACATTAACTTCCGTAATGTAGGAACATATACATTAAATTATGTTATTTCTGCAAGTAATTATAAAGAAAAACGTGGTAAAGTTAGAGTCATCATTGATCAAGCTAGTATTTCTACTGATATTGATTCTTTCAGTGGTATATATGATGCAGAAAAGCATAGAACAACATATACGATTCATACGTCACCACTTTATTTGACTGATAGTGAAAAGCCAAAGCTTTATTACTTTAAGAAATCTATATTAAATAATGTATTGGGCATGAGCTTAAATGATTTATACGATTTCTTTGATAGTGATACACCAGAAAATAATGCTTTGTTTGCATTATATGACTCAAAGAGAAAGAATCCAGATTCAAATGGAGACTATATGATTGATGCTGGCGATTACTATGCTGTATTGTATAATCCATCAAGAATTGATTCAAACATTGGTAAGGTGCTTCAAATCAAGGAAATAAGACTTGAACAAAGAACCTTATATTTCAAAACAACGCTTACAGATCCTTGGAAGAGATTTAAGGTTTATGATGAAAGTAAATTTGAAATGCCAAATGGTGTTTGGTTTGTTAATAATGTATTTAGCTCAACATATGATGAAAGTGCTAATTCTAAGAATAATTTAGCTAATGCTGGATTAATTCCAGGGCATGTTATCAAGGATATTAGCTTGGCAAATTATACATTTACTACATCGTCAGCTGATGCTAAGGGTGATTTTGATGGTGAAAATAATGGTGATCCATATGAGATGGAAGGAGACTTTGAGTTTGTATTCTTTGAAATAAATGCTAATAATAACTCAGTTGTTGAAAATTATCGTCCTGCATTTACAGAACTTGATGATGGAAGCTACCCTATACAAATTACAATTAAACGTGCGGAATTAAAGGATTTCTATGTTCAAGATAGTGAAGTTGAATATAATGGTCATAACATATTACCAAAATATACAACAAAATCTGATGGTCAGGTTGAGACCTTATATATTAAGACTGATTCTGATTATAATGAAATTGATGGTTCAATCCTAACTGATCAAACTGATGTTGGTTATTATCGTGTTTATATTCATATTGCACAAGGTAAAAATTATCGAGCATGGGCTGGAAGTGATCCTACAACTGATCGTGATATTTATATAAATGGCAAGTGGTATAAGATTGCAAAGGTTCATTGTATACCTAAGAATGTAAATGTTCAATGGGAAGAAACCTCAGTGGTTTATACTGGTAAGGATATTTATGCTAAACCATATATTACAGATGTGTTTGGTAATCGAATTGATTTCCAATATGAATTATTTGATTCAAAGCGTATTAGTGTTGGCTATAATATTCCAATGCTTAATGCTGGCAGATACTTTGTTAGTGCTTTACCAACAAGTACAGTAAATGCTAATAATTATATTCTTAATTATGATTCAATCCAATTTAACGTTACTAAGCGTATTATTAATATTAAATATATAACTAATGAAACTTGGTTAAAAACAAATTGGTCTAAAACATTTACAGAAAATGATACTGAAAATATTATTGGATTTAAGGATTCATTCCCTGGGTATAATTTGGAATTAACTTTAAAAACTAAAGCTGCAAAGGATGGAACCTATAGAGAAGCGACATCATTTGATATTAATGCTAAGGTTACAGATCCTTCAGGAAATTTCAAATATGATAGTGGAATAAATATATTTGATGGTCAAACATATTATGTAGCTGATAACTTTGAATTTACAATTGGTGATGGAGATGTTGAAGTTACATTAATTAGCAAGGATCTTAAGGTATCTGCTGCAGATGAGGATACAAAGTTTGATAATCAATATCATTCACCAAAGGTTGATGTTATAAGCCATGCATCTGGCTATGATATTCAATACAAGTGGGGATATTATGATGATGCAACCGATTCATTAGTTGACCCTGTTGGATATGAGAATACTGCTTGGTCAGCTATAAAGCCACAATTTATCGTTGTTGGTACATATTATGTTGGATATCAGGTTTCTATTGCTGGAGAAGATGGTAACGAAAGCTTAGAGGTCGGTCATGTAATAATTAGAATTAGACAAGCAGATGCATATTTGACAGTATCTAATTTAAATAGAACATATACAGGAACGACATTTGATACTTCCACGATTGGTATTAGTGGAGGCTTTAATGGTGATTTCAATTCAAGCGGAATTGAAACATCTGGTAATAGATATAAGCTATTAAGGTTTTACTTTAAGACTTCAGGTGCTCCGGATTCTGATTTTTCTGAAACATTACCAATCAATGCTGGTAGGTATGTTATAAAGATTACATCAGATTCAGATAATAATCCTAATTATTTACAAAACTATACAACATTAGATTCGATTCAAAATATGTTTGAATTTGAAATTACTCCAGCCGTTTTAAGACTTGATTATAATGTTGATTTGAAGGTAAAGGATGAAACAAATATTACATATGATAGTAATCCGGGTTCCTCTGATTTTAGAAGTATTGAAACAACTGCTCAGTTTAATCAAAACTTCTTCATCGGAAATAATACTGTAAATAATACAATTCAATTATCAGGCCTTTTAGGCGCTGATAAGTTCGAATATCATATTTATAGTGCTTTAGGACAAAAATTATCACGTATGACTTATCTTTACTCAAATGCTGTAGCTACAGGTAATGGAGTGGATAATTCATGGCTATTCTATAATAATGATTTGTTTGGAATGAAATGGAAAACAACAAATGGAATAAGTGATAATTCATATAATTATCGTATTATTCTTCAATTTAAGCTTCATGCTCATTATCCTGAGATGACAGTAAGAGAGATTCCAGATGTTATGGTTGATTATACTGATGGTAATCCAATTAGTTTTGCAAAATCATTCAGTAAGCAATATAGTACGGACGTTATTAATTATGTAGATGATCCTTCCTCACAATATTGTGAAATTCACTATGGTAAGAAGAATTCAACTAGTAATTTAGATTATACTTTAGATGACTATGTGCAAACAGCTCCTGGTGTATATACGGTTTACTTTATGATTTATGCCGATAATGCTCAAGATTCCTCAGGTAATTTAGTTCATTTTGAAAATTATTATGGAAGTACTAAATTTATAATTAATCCTAAATCTCGTGTTGATGATGGTTTAACTGTTTCTTCAAATCTTCTTAATAAGATATATGATGGAATAGCATATGATGAAAACACTTGGAATTCAATAAAGAATAATAATGGTGTTCAATTTAGAGAAACTCTTCCAAATCAATGGTCAATTTCTTATTTCGTTGCCCAAGAACAAATACAAGGAAGCGGAGATTGGAAGATTTCTGGTAAAGAGCTTTCTAGTGTGACAAATGCCGGTGATTATATCTATCGTTTAAAGATTCCTGCACAAGGAAATTATGCAGAAACGGTTATTGAAAACCACTTTAAGATTGATAGAAGAAAGTATCATATAAGCTCTAATAATGGCTCACCATATCAGGTTATGTATTCTGGTGTATACTGGAATTATGATCTAGTAAGTGCTTTAAATGATGGCTCATCTGATTTTTCAGTTCAAAGACAAACGGGAAATGGTGATGAAGGATTGCTTGATGGTATTTATAATCATAGGCTAATTACTGCATTACTGATAACTAATAATTCAATTGTTGGTATCTATACTCAAGCCGGAACTGATAAGGGTATTATTAATATTCGTCCAGAATTCCATGTGATACGTGATGCAAATAATGTTGATGTAACAAATAATTATGATTTCATTTTTGACTTCGAGCTTGAAATCACAAGAGGTACAATTACATTAGGAACAAATATTCCTAATGATGGAATATTTAACTATGATGAAAATAATGGCGTTAGATTTGAAGCCTGGATTGTAACACCTACTGGATATTCTAAGGGCTCTAATATTGAATATGCTGAATATGATTTTGCAACAGGAACATATGGTTCTTGGACAACATCAACTAATCTTAAGACTGAAGCAGGCACTTATCAGTATAAGGTAAGAGCGACTAAAGTAGCCAACTTTAATGATCTTCTTGATCAGGTATATACATTTGAAATTAAGAAGGTTAGAAATAGCTTAAGCATTGATTCGCTTGATAAGGAATATGATGGAAATCCTGTAAATCCAGTATTCCATACATATGATTTTAACGGTACTGTTTCAGCGGCTCTAAGTGCTGGAAAAGATGTTGAGGTTAAATATTACGAGAATAATAATGGTGTTAGAGGTGGAGAAATCTTAGGACCTACGCCTACAAATGCTGGTACATATTGGGTAACTATTAAATATGGTGATACAGCTAACTTTATGGGTATTCAAGAGGAAAAGCAATTTACAATTACACCTCGTGAACTTGTTGTTTCAGGATATGATACTGATTTGACTTATAATGCAGAAGAACAAGCTCCTAACTTTACAATTCTTACGAATACTGGCAATAATAGTTTTAATTCTAATAATTATGAAATATTCTATTATAGCCAAAATGATTTGGTAAGTCCGCTATCATCTAAGACTAAAAATGTTGGCGATTACCGTTTAGTTATTAAACTAAAAGGAAGTGGAGCATCAAGTGCTGAAAATAATTATTCATTTGGTGAAGGAACTAAAGAATTCTACATTAACTATAGAATTAATAAATGTGTTGTTATATTCTCAGCTTCAATGAATTATAAATATGATGGAAATATTCCTGTAATTGGATTAAGCTATATTCAAACACTTGCATCTAACCCACTTCCAATAGGGGTTATCCTTAACTCGGCAATTAAGGCTAAGAGTCCCGATGCTAAGCTATATGCAATTAATTGTTCTTATACAGATGTTGCATTTACTAATAATTTTGAATGGAATAATACTCCATCTTCTGTACCATTATTAGTAAAGAATAGTATTGCAGAAAATCTTGACAATTATGATATTAGACTTGATCTTAATTTAAATGTTGCATATGATACTGTGCCATATGTTGTTTCTAAATATGAAGGAATTTATGATGGTGATTATCATACAATAACATTTACATTTAGTGGTGATGATAATGCTGAAATAAGATATTCAGCAAAAGCTACTAATGATATTTCAGAATATTCTACAACTATTCCTAAATTTAAGAATTACACTTCAAATCCTATTCATATTTATGTTGCAGTAAAATCCACAACATATACAAATGGTGAATGGAAGTTCTTAGGTCTTGATCAAGCAGCATCTGATTATGATGAATTTACGGTTAAGATTGATAAGGCAGATACTAGAATTACTCCTCCAAGTATTGATTTAAATAAGATTTACGATGGAAAAGTAACTCCTAATCCAACAAATATTGATTATTTATCATATGGTGGAGATAACCTAGATAGCAAGCTTACTTATACATATTACGTAAAACAAGGTAATCAATATGCAGAATGTAATAGTGTTCTTCAAAATAGAACAAATGTTGGTGAGTACTATTTGATTATTTCTCTAGAATTTGATTCAGGAGATAATTACAATAATACGGCGACAGATCCAATTTATTTTGCAATTAAGCCTCGTGATTTAGTAATTAAGATTCCAAATAAGGTTAAAACTTATGATGGAAATGCTTGGAGTGCATTGCTTGCATCATCTGCTTCAGAACAAGGAAGACTTCTAGATGCAACATTTGAAAAGGTTCCTGGAATTGAGGAATCTGGTCTTGTAAATGGACAAGCTTTTAGAGGTACTATTTTAACAAAATCTGTAAATAGTGGTCATTATTATGGTGGTATTGTTGGTTCAACCTTAACTGATCTTGTTTGGAAGAGTGGATATGGTTTCTATGTAGAAGGAGATACTAATTCAATTATTCTTTCAAATAACTATAATATAAGTATTGAAACAACAATTACTATTGATAAGGCTGATTTAGATATTGAATTCTTTGATGTAACTCATATCTATACTGGCCAAGAATATTTCATAACTCATACTTGGTATAATTATCCTATTGTATCTGGAATTACACAAAGCGCTGATTATGATAATTATATTCAATATTCAAAGGATCCTCTAGGACATGGTGCTCCACCATCATCTTGGAGTAATGTTCCAATTGGATGTAGTTTTGGTAGTTTAACTATCTATATTAAGATTGAATTACCTAACTATAATATATTCCAGGATACTAGAACAATAACAATAACTTCTATTCCATCAAAGATTATTGTTACTGACTGGGGTTCATTTAAGGCAAATCCTGAGGATATGATATATAATGGTTCACAATATACATTTAATGATATTCAAATGACATCTAGTATTGCGGGAGATACTAGAGTGCCATACATAAGATATTATGAGCTATTAGATGATGGAGCAACTTACCAAGAATTATTAGATTCTAATGGTAAACCATATGCACCAGTTAATGCTGGTAAATATGCAATAACATTATGCTTAGATGCTGATACAAATAATGGCTATGATAAGTATGAATCATTGAAGCAGCCTTTTGAAATTAGAAAGAGATCAGCAAAGGTTTATTGGGCTTCAGAAAAGTGGATAAAGGATAGTGTAACAGGAATTGTAACTCATAGAAACAATTATACTGGTAGCGTAAATCTTCCACTTGGACGAGTATATGGAATTCTAAATGATGCACAAGGACATCTTGAAATAATTCCACTGGTTGTAACACCAGCACAAGGCTATAATTGTATTAATGTTGGTGTTCAAAAGGCAATTGCTCAAATTCAAGCAGGTATAGGCCCTGGAATTGTAAATGGATTATCGCAAGCTAATTATGATCAAAATTATGTTTTAATCAATAATGAATGCGATTTCGAGATTATTAAATCTACGGATATCGGTGGAGGATCAAATTCTAATCCAACCTTCCCAGATGGTGGAGATCATCCAAATAGTGGCGATGGTAATGATGATAATAATCCAACAAAGCCAGATAACAAAAATAATCCTGATAATCCAGATAACAATTCTAAATTTGAAGGAATTAGATTTGAGCTTAAGCAATATGATCCAACAGCTCAAACAGCTAATACACCATTTAAGTATAGTGTAAACTTAAAATTATACTTTACAGTAACTTACTTATATAGTGATTCTACAACTAAAGTATATTACTATGAGGTTGAACCAATTTCATTATCAACTGCGGCAAATACTAAGTTTGTGATTAAGACAATCTACGATAGTACTTGGCAGACATTTGATACTAATCCATCTTGTCAATTTGACTTTATTCTTAAAGAAATTGTAAAGACACCAGAATTTGAGGTCGATGCAGTATTAAAGGATAATCAAAATTATGCATGGAATACAAATGGCGATACAGCTGATTGCAAAATTATGGTTCAGTTAGATCCTCTTGAAATAACAGATTATGTTAACGACATTAAGCTTACTAATCCGACATCTAGTAGCTTGTTGTTAGCTAAAAATGCTGACGGTTCTGCAGCAAAAACTGAATATGACCAGACAAGTGCTGATCAAAAAACAATTGTAACAATTAGGGGAGGATTAGTTGGCTCTCAAACTGATATAGTTCTTGACTATTCTTCTGGAGCATTTGATATATTCTATGGTAACAATATGAGACCTACAACATCAAATCCTACCGAGAATGCTTACTATGTTGTTAAGAGCAAGGCTTCATATCCTATTAGTTTTGAATTTGGTGATTACTCAACTTATAAATCTGTAATGGAATCAAATGCAAGTAATCCTGATTATATGAATCAAAATAAAATGCCTACTACAACACCTGCTTTCAATCCTGCATTCACATTTGAAATTAAAACCCCAGAACCTACATATTTACAGTTAACTAATTCATCTACAGTTAAGTTTGTAAGCTATGAACAAGACTTTAGTTTAAATACGTTAACTTATACATATGATGTTTCAAATGACGATAGATATACAGCCTTAGCTTCTAAGACTGTAGCAGAAAGAAAGAATTCAATTTATAAATTAAGCCATTTACCTCAAAGAAAGACCGTTTCTGATTTATTAACAAATAACTTTGTAAATAATTTAAAACACATTGTTGTTTGTGATTCTAATGGAAATGTAATATTTGATGGAGCAAATGGTACTGATTTATCAACCGCATCAACGGATTATATTGGAACTGGATCATATATTTCCTTATATGACAGCGATGATAGCGTATCAAGACTTTTAATTGATTGCGTAGAAATTGTTGTAGTTGGTGATTTGGATGGAAATGGAATAATAGAGACTGCTGATAAAACAATTGCTAAGGATTTTGCAAAGAAATTTACAAAATTAACAGAGCCAGAAATAAATGCGGTTAAATACATAGCAGGTTTGACTGGTACCAAAGCAAAGATTGAAACAGCAGATGCAACAAACATTGGTGCAAAATCTAAGGGTACACATGATCAACTACCTGATTATGAATATTATCTAGATAATATATTATATAATCAAAATTATTCTTTTTCGTCTTAATAATTTTTGGGTGACTGTTAATTACTAATGGTCACTCAAAAATAACATAAATTTTATTCATATTATGAAAGGAGTGAATATAATATGATAAAAAATATAAAGAAAAAAATTATATTATTCTTCTTGATTGTTTTATCTATATTTGGTTTAAATTCAATTATTAGTACATCAAAGATAGATAAAACTGTTAATGCTGCTGGAACAAATATTAATCAATGGGTAAGCATTGCTGGTACTAATGTGAAAGTTAAAGTATGTTATACCGAAGATTTATTTGTGGCAGAAGATTACTCAAATTGTATAACATCTGTTCCTACATCCGGCGAATTTTATATGACTGCGTTTGTTGATATAGGTACTTCTTTATCTAGTATGCAATTAGTGTGGGATTTGAATAGTACTGAAGTTGAATCTACTACGTCTATTTTGGGTATTGATGTTACAAATGATGGTAATGCGTTATGGGATAATACAACATTAGATGATAAATCTGATCAAGTAACTGGTAGTATTAGTAATCCAAGAAGAAAACCGTTTTCAAAATTACCAAGTTTACCTGGTAGAACAACTGGATCAAATTACATTGAAGGTAACGCTGAGAACTATTTATATACAACAGGAGTAACTGAACCATCCCCAATATTAACTAACTCACAAATTTTTTATGGTCCTGGTCAAACAACTGGTGATATATCTAGCGGAATATATGCAATATTTAAAATAAGGATAAGGTTAAATTCAGGTGTTACTACTTTTAGTTCAACCTGTACAAGTATGCGTGTAGCAGAAACTACTGGTGGTAAAGTATATGGTGAAAGTCCTAGTGATTTTAATGCTTCTCTAGGTGGTGCAGCTTTAAGTGATAATGTAGATACAACTGTTACAGCTACAAATGATTCTACAACTAAGAATGCAAGCTTAACAGAATCAAATACAACTGTAAACTTTAATTTTGATGCTACCGCAAGTACATCTACAACCTTTAAAGTTAAGGTAGATAATGGAAAAGGAAGTATTGATACAAGTACTATAAGTAGTAGTAGTGGTATTACTCTCGACAGTCCTACCCCAACATCTGATGGATATTCATTCACATGTAGTAATACGCAAAGAGGTATTTTTTCAACTGTATCGTTTAAGGTTATTTCTGAATCGAAAAATAATTCAAAAACTTATACAATAAATGTACAAAGAATGCCTATTATTACAGGAATGACATTTACAAGTAATGGTGGTTTTGCAAATCCTATTATTACTACAAGCTCATCAAGTTCAACAACTGGAGTTGTAAGTTCATTTAATGAATTACCTAAGGGTACATATTATGTTTGGGGGTCAGCTTCTTTACAATCATTTAACGTAAACTACACATGTGATGCAAAAAGCTCATCTTACAATATTAATAATGGTGGTAATCAAACTGGAAATACTTTCACAGTTAATGCTAAAAGCTTTACAATTAGCTTAGGCTATGACGGTTCAAATAATGCTACTGAAGACTATGTATTTAACTATATGACGATTGCTGATAATGTTGGACTAAAGAATGTTACAGGTACTGTAGCAGGAAGTTCTACAACAGCAACAGTCACATCGACATCAGCTACAGAATATAAAGCTACATTCCCTTATAAAGATGCAAATGGACATGTAATTACTTCAGCAAACATTAATGCTACGCTTACTACACCTTCTTTAAGCTCAGTTGAATATAGTTTTAATCAATCAAACTGGACTTCTGGTAGTGTAGCACCAGTTAGCTTTACTAGTGGAAATACAACAACTGTATATTTTAAAGTAAAAGATAATTCGACTAGTGCAACTAAGATTTACACGGTTAATGTTGAAAGAACTGTAAGAGATAATACAGATGCTTCTGTAACTGTTACAAATGGTACTTCACAAACTGGCACATTAAATAGTTCAACTTTATCTTTAAACTTTACTTTCCCTGCAACAGCTTCTTCAAGTACAACAATTAAAATTAAAGTTGATGCTGGCAATGGAGAAATTAGTAATTTATCCTCAAATGTAACTAATAATGGTGTATATAATGGAGAATATACATTAGTTTTAAATTCTTCGGTAAGAGGTAAATATGATGTAGTAACCTTTGATGCAGTTGCTCAAAATGGAACAACAAAAAAATCATATACTATTAACATTCAAAGATTACCTATTATCACAAATATTCAATTTACTAAGGTTGGTTCAACTGGAGTAAATCCAATTTTGACATCTGGCTCATCAAGTCAAACTGATTCTGTTGTAACCATCCCAAGTACAGGACTTCCTAAAGGAAATTATTATGTATGGATTCCAACTGGGGTAACAAAGTTTAATGTAAGCTTTACTGCAGATGCATTAAGTGCATTATTTAATGGAAGTACTTACAATGACCCTGTTTCTGTAGCATCTACAACAATAAATGCTAATACATTTACTATCAACTTAAATTCAAGTGATGCAAGTAAAACAGAGGTATATACATTTACTGTAAAGACAATGGTTGATCACACTAGTTTAAAAACAGTATCTGGTCGTGTTACAAATGCTTCTAATATTGGTCAACTATCAGGAAATGCAAGTACTGGATTTAAGCTTACATTCCCATATAGTGATTCAAATGGTAATGCTATTACAAGTGTTGACGTTACACCAACTGCTACAGACCCAACCTTAAGTACTGTTTATTATAGTACAGATGGTGGTGCAAACTGGACACAAGTGCCAACAGTTGGATATTTCCCTGTTTCAATTAATACTTCAACTAATAATGCTAGTGTTAAGATTAAAGTAGAAGATAATTCTTCTCATAATTCAAAGGAATATGATGTAACAATTGAAAGAACTGTTAGTCATGAGGTAGGCACTGTTGTTGCAATTAGCGGGGCAACTCCTTCAACTGCAACACTTTCTGCTACAACGACATCTACTAACTTTAGTCTTCCTGCAACTGCTTCTTCAAGTACAACAATTAATGTTACTGTTGATAGTGGAAAAGGAAAGATTGATTTATCAACGTTAAGTGGTGCAACTTATAGTTCATTTTCAAATGGAACTTACTCTTTAATTCTTGATCCGACAAATCGAGGCTCATTCTCAACAGTTACATTTACTGTAATTGCACAGGATGGTTCTACAAGCCAAGCATATACTGTAAATGTTCAAAGAAAGCCTATTATTACCAATATAACATTTACCAAGGATGATGGTCTAGTTGACCCAATTATCACTAAGGGTAGTGCAAATTCAAGTTCAAACCCTGTTACTAATTTTGTTGATTTAGCAGAAGGAACTTATTATTTATGGGTATCACCAAATGTAGCTCATTATTTAGTTAATTATACAGCTGATTGCGTATCTTCAACATATAATGGTACAGCTTATACTAATACAACCGTACAAATTGGTACAACTGATTTAATAATTGTATTACTTTCAAGTGATTCTAATGTAAAAGCTACTTACAAATTTGTGTATAAGACGATAACTGCTAATACGGGATTAAATGATCCTACAACATCTGTTACAGGTACATCAACAACAGGTACGTTAGATTCATCTACCTTAAACTCAGACAATGGTAAAGATTATGTGGTTAAAGTTCCGTATCTTGATAGCCTTGGAAATACTATTACATCTGTTTCAGTTAAAGCACCATTGACTACACCTAGTAGCTCAACCCTTGAATATTATGATGCTTCAACTGGTACATGGAATACAATTACAAGTTCAACAGGAACACCTGTTGCAATCGATGGTACAACAAATCAAGGAAGTATTAAGTATAGAGTTACTGATAAGGTAACACATGATTTTGCTATTTATAATGTTACTGTTGAAAGAGAGGCTGCAGATACTGATAATTCAATCGCAAGTGTAACTGTTTATGATGTTACAAATAATAATGTAGTAAGAGCAGGTACTTGGACCGGTGATACATATACAATAAATAGTAACTTACCATATAATTCAGCTATATTACGTTTTGTAGTTACAGCTACAAGCCAACATGCTAAGCTAACAATTGAAACTCAAACATATGGTAATACAGCTTCTCATACTCATAATATTACTACAAAGAATCAAGCTGTTAAGGTTAAGATAACTGTAACTCCTCAATCTGGTCAAACTGCAGAATACTACATTGAATATTATGTTGCAGATACAAGAAGTACTGATAGAACTTTAAATCAATTTGAGGTAAGTGATGGCTCAAATATACTTACACCTACATCTGGAATATTTACTCCAGGAACTGCGGCTCCATTAACACTTACTTATGATATTCCTTATAGTGTTAATTCACTAACTGTTACCGCAAATGCAACTGCACTTGGTGCAAAGGTATATGGTGCTAAATCAACAACCACATCAAAAATAGTTAATATTACGATGAGTACATTTACTACAAGTAGTCCATCAAAAACTTATAATTATTATGTTTACTCTGAGGATGAAAAGTGGTCTGATGCTTATACAATTGTAATTAACCGTTTACCCGCTAATGGTTCAGTTGGTCTTCAAAATTTAAAGGTTAATGGACAAGATGTATATGATACAAATGGTAATGCCTTTGCAAGTCAATTGTATACATCATCTCAAAATTTAGAGTATACATTAAATCTTGGTGCCGGAAGTAATTATGGTTCAACTGCTACCGTAACTGCAAATTTAATTTCAGGTATTGGTAATGCAAAATTAAATATTTCTCAAGATAATAAGCTATCATCTCAAAAGAAGGAAACAATCGTAGTAACTGCTACATCTGAAGATGGACTTGTTGTTGTAAAATATACAATTACTGTTTATACTGCAGATGAAGATAAGACAATTAGAGATTTCAGCTTACTTGATGCTGTTGCTTCAAATATTATAAATAATGTTGTTGGGTCTAATCCACAAGATTTAAAGGATGAAAATGGTAGTCAAGTATTTAACTATGCTAATGGTGATACAAATGTAGTTGCGACAATTAATTATGCAAATAGAGAAATTTTCTTCCAACTATTATTACAATCATCAGCTGCTAGAATATATTATAAGTCTGGAAATATTTGGAGACCAGTTACTACACAGGTTAATAATCAGCTTACATTAATTGAGGGCTCAAATAAGTATTCATTTGGTGTTATAAGTGAGCTTGAGTATTTAAAGACTGGTGGACAAAATATTGTTCCAACTGATGTTTACACATTTGATTTAACACTTAATACTGGAGATACTGAAAATCGTTTAGCAACATTTGCAGCTGAGGTTGGTGGAGTTCCAATTGCAACTAATGATATAATATTTAGTCCTGATAGTGATAATATAATAATTCAAAATATTAGTAATTATACTCAAACTTCCATGATAATAACTGTTAATGTTACAAAAATGTCTGCTAAATCTAGTGTTTATTTTCCTGATGATTTATCAAAAGATAAACTAACATATACTCGCTCTCTTACATTAGCTAGTCAAAATACTGAAACATTCAGTATTATGTGTGCACCGGAGAAGGGAAGTAATAAGACTTATACTGTCAATGTGATAAAAGGAAGCGCGACATTAGATGCTAATAATGATATAGGAAATGTTAGTATTAGCGGTTCAAAGCATGGTCAATATTATAATCAAGTTCCAACTGCTACAAATCAAACCAATCCAGAAATTATTACATTAGATGTTGGCGATACAAAAACAACTATTAATGTTGCTTTACCAGCAGGTTCTAAAGCTAGTCCAAAATTAAATGTTAAATCACCTACTGATTCATCATTCCAATCTGTATCTTTGACTAATGGAAGCTATAATCTTGATGTTTCAACAAGTACAACTCAAGCATTAGAATATTTACTTGAGGTTTATGCAACAGCTGAAAATCAAACTGATGGAACAAAGTATTATATTAAGGTCATTGTTCCAATAACCTCTGATAATTCTGGTCTTGATAATATTACTTCAACGGACCCAGATGTTGTAATTAGTGATATTCCGGGAACTGATAATAAGTTAATAGAAGCTAAACCTGGTACAACTGATGTTCCAATTAATGTAACACCAGCTGATTCAAATGCTACAGTAACTATTACAACTCCAAATGGTTCAAATTTAACGTTTACACCTAACGGAACTGATTCATCACAAGGAATTGTTTCTGGTTTGAAGCCTGGAAATAATGAAGTTACAATTACAATTACAGCTCCAAATGGTGATGATTCAACTTATACAACAAATATTTGGGTTGATGAAAATCCTGATTTAGATAATATTGAAGTTTATGATGCTACTGATACTTCAAAATCATATGGATTAGATCCAATATATCAACAATCAACATTTAATTATGTTGTAAATGTTCCTTATTCAGTAAATTCTACAATTTTAAAGTATGCAATTTCTAATACAATTGATACTTCTAAGTTAAATATTAGATACTATCTTGGTTCATCATCTATTTCTAATACATTTAATTCTGCATTAGAAGCAGTTATTAACACAACAAATGACATAACTGTTAAATTGGTTGTTTCTCAAAATTATTCAAATGCAACACCTGCAAATCCTCTTGCAGCTGGTACAAGAACTTATACAATTGAGTTCAAAAAGGCTCTTCCTGGTACTGATCGTGATTTATTATCAATTAGTGCTAATGGAGATCCAGTTCCGGATAATGGTAATACACCATATGCTCCTGGTGAGTATGTGCTAGAATATGGTAGAAATCAGTCTTATGTTGATTTAACTAATATAACTTATAATGGTAAGTCAATTACTGTTACAAGTACTGATACAACATTAACTGCACTTACAAATGATAATAGTTCATATCGTGTAATGCTAAGTGCTGGTAAGGCTGTTACTGTAACCGTTATGGTAAATGCTGAAGATGCAACAGTAGCTCCAAATATTTACAAGTTTGTTTTAGTTGCTGCTAATAAGGATAAGGATGTTGCAAATCTAGAATTATTTGAAAATAATCAAACATATGTTGATATTAATAATAATTCATTAGTATTTAATGCAAATACTCCTCAATATCCATTCACAGCTAAAAATTCAACAAATGTATTAACATTAAGAATTACTAAGCCTCAATATTCAACTGTTGAAATTGGAGGCGTTGCTAAGAATGATTCTTATGGACAAACTACATATGATTATACAATTGACCTTTCTAACACTGTATCTCCTAATAAGTATACTGTTGATGTTAGATTGCTAAGTGAATATTATGTTGCTTATGGTCAAAATCAAGCAGATGCAAGTGATGCTTATAAGATTGAAATTGAGCGTCAAGCGCTAGATAATGATGCAACATTATCAAAGCTTGTTATAACTATTGATGGTGTAGCTCAAACTATTTTTGCAACGAGAACACCTGAAGGAACATTTAATATTCCAAATGTTGGAAATGCTACTTCAATTAATGTAGAAGCAACTCCAACAAAGAGTACAACTAAGATTAATGGTTCATCTTCTAATCCATATACTAATTCATTTACTTTAGGTGGAAATACATCAAATGGATATAATTATCAAATTGTTCTAAGTTGTGTTGCTGAAGATGGTACACCTCAAAATTATGTATTAGAAATTTCACGTGGCCCTATTAATGCATCTGACGATAATGGAATTATTTTAATTGAGGTATTAGATTCAAATAATGCATATTATATTGCACAACAAGGAAATGCTGCAAATAATGTTCAACAATTTGATCAAACACAATTACCTTATACAATTACAATGCCATATGGTGCTAAATCATACACGATTAATGCACAAATTCTACAAGGCTCATATGCAAAGCTTTATATTACTGATGGTACTGGAAGCAATGATGTCCAAACCGCATCTCGTCAGTTCCAAATTGCATCAACTATGTATGGTACAACTATTACTCATAAGGTTTATGCTATAAGTGATAGTGGTATTAAAGGATTGGAATATACAATCACTATTAAGTTTGAAGAACCAAATGTTGATAATTCTTTAAAGAGTTTAACAGTTGATGGCGATGAGCAAATTACATCTACTACACCAAACAATCCGACATTTACGATTAGCAGACCTAATAGTGTTACAACTGTTGATATTGCTGCAATTGTAAGTGATTCAACTGCAACAATTGCATCTAATAGTCATTTAGGTCGTCTATCATTAGTAGAAGGTCAAAATGTATTTAATGTAACTGTAATTGCACAAAATGGAGATCAACAAACCTATACTATTATTGTAAATCGTGACTATGCAAATCCAACATTAATGGATTTAGGTGTAACTGGTGAGGCATTATTAGATTATGATACAAAGAAAGTAACTACATTTGAACCAAATACAACAAAGTATTTTGTAAGAGTTCCATATACAAAAGAGACTGCTGATATATATGCATATTCATCAAGTGTTAGCGATGTAATTTTAGGTACAGGAACAAAGAATCTTCTTGTAGGAGATAATAAGTTTACAGTTAAGATTACAAGTGTGCATGGTACTACAACCGAATATGAGCTTCATATTTATCGTCTTCCAGAAGAAACTATGAATGCTTCTCTTGATTGGCTAAAAGTATTCCAAGTTGGTGCTGATAAGAGCAATCTTATGGATGGTTCTGATCGACTTGAATTAAAGGATGAAAATGCTAAAAAGATTTCAGACGTATTTAATTCTGATAAGATTTACTATGGAGTTTATAATGTAAATGGTAAAGTTGGCTTATTAGATGTTAAGTATGACACTGTAGTTCATGGTAATGAATTTTATGATTCTCCAGTTGTTAATGTATTAGGTGCAGATAATCTTCATATCGGTAAGAATCAAGTAGTAATTCTTGTTACTGCACCAGATGGAATTCATCAAAAGGCATATGTTATTGAAGTAGAACGTGATGACATTGCTTATAATGTTCTTGAAGATCAAATTGAATCTGATGGATATACTCTTGAAAAAGTAGTAGACAAGCTTGAATATAATATTAACATTGGTAAGAAGAAGACATCTGAAGTTGATTTCTTATCATATATTGAAGCTTTAAATGCTACAGGCGATAATGCTGAACAAGAACTAGAAATTACTTATAAAACAAACATTGAAAATAATCCTGATGATGTAATTATTGAAATTGCAACTAAAGATGGAATTACAAAACAAGTTATTTTCCATGTTGAATCTACAAGTAATCATAATAATGCAGACTTCTGGACATTCTTCCCTCTTATTATCTTATTAGTTATTGTCTTAATTATTTTGATTATGATTTTAATTTCTGTTAATAAGGATAAGTATGGAAAGATTACTAGAAAGGCTGACAAGAAGTCAGATAAGAAAGAAAAAGCAGCGAATAAATAAGTTAAAGGAGGATTACTATAATGTTAGATAAAGTGTTGTTTCAAATAGGAAGCTTCGAAGTAACAGTTTTAGTGGTCGTCCTTGTAGCCTTATTAATAGTCTTACTTGTTGCTGCAATGGCTTTTAGACAAAACTATATCATACAAGTAAGATTATCAAGGCTAATGGATGCTGAAAGTGCTAAGCATAACCACGAAGGTTTTGTTACATTATTGCGCAAACGCAAGAAAAAAATACTAAAGAACTCTCGTCAAGTTTCCCCAGCTATTGTTATCTTTTCGCTAGATAACCTTGGTGGGGTCTACGTGGGCTATAAAAATCAAAGACTTTTAATGCGTACAATTTCTGATGTATTTACAGAAGGTCTAAAAAAACAAGAATTTGTAACTCGTATTGACTTTTCTAAATTTGGTTTAATTGTAACTGATAGAAATCGAGAAGAGGTAAAGGAATTCATTTTAAAATGTATTGAACGTTTAAATGAAATAGAATTTCCTAATTATGGCTATTATACCTTTGATGTAACATGTGCTGTATATGAAGCGGTTCCTCTTGAAAATCCTAAGGATGAGGTTGCTCTTGCAATTCAAACACTTAAATATGCAGTTGTTAAGGATGGTAATATTTATTACTATTCGCAAGACGTTCTTGATAAGGTAAATAAGTTAGAAGAAATCAATGCTTCTAAAGAAAGTGCGATGGAAGAAGGATGTATTATTCCTTATGTTCAACCTAAGGTTGATTTTAAAACTGGTAAAGTTGTTGGTGGAGAAGTATTAGTTCGTTGGATTAATGATGATGGTTCAATCAAATATTTCCCTGATGAATTTGTTCCTTTGTTTGAATCAAATGGATATATTCGTCAAATTGATTTAAAAATGTTTGAAGCAGCATGTATAATTCTTCAAAATGCAAAAAACACCGGCCATGACATTGTCGTATCAACTAATTTTTCAAAACTCACATTAAATAGTTTAAGAAAAATAGATCAACTTCTTGAAATCACCACAAAGTATGGTGTTAATCCTTCAAGTATTGAAATTGAAATTACGGAAAGTGAATTTGTATCAACAAATCAAGCATTTACAGCTTCAATTTTAAGATTACGTCAAGCGGGCTTTAGAATTGCTATGGATGATTTTGGGAAAGATTATTCTTCATTATCATTACTTACAGAAAATCGTTTTGATACTATTAAGGTTGATAAATTCTTCTTTGAAAATAGCTTAGCTACAGACAAGGAGAAAAATATTGCCAAAAATATTATTAATCTATTATCATCAGTTGGCTGTAAGATTTGCCTTGAAGGAATTGAAACTTTAACATGTCTTGACTATCTTGCAACTGTTAATCGTCAGGTTTTATTACAAGGCTATTATTTCTCAAAGCCTATTCCTGAAGTTAAGTTCGAACAGTTCCTTGATACTATTTTCCCATTCAATTATCCAGTTGATAGTGATAAAATAAAGCCACAGGTTATTGTGCAAACGGTTGAAGTAGAAAAGAAGGGCGTAGATGCTACTGATACAGATACTAATAATCATACAACAATCAATGTCACTACAAATACCCAAAATGAAGCTCTAGATTCATTGAAAGCTCAAATGTCTGAAATGCAAAGGAAGTTTGAACAACAACTACAAGAACAGCGTGAGTTGACTCATAAACGAGATATAGAGCTTATGCAACAGCAGCTTGAATTTATTAAAAAGACACAAGAAATGCAAGCTAAGAATAAGCCTGTCGAGCTTGAAACTCAATTGATTGATAATCGTGAGGATGATAGAGTTAAACGACTTAAGGAACAACTTGATGAACTTGAGCGTGAACGCGAACGAGATCGTCGCGAAAGAGAACGTGAAAGAGATAGAGAGCATGATTCTTATCGCGATAGAAGAGATTATGATGATTTACAACAACAAATACGTGATTTAAAAAATCAACAAAATAATAATGGTCCTATTGGATATCCATACCCATATCCTCCATATGCACCATATCCTTATCCATACCCATATCCTCAACAGCAACAACCTCAACAAAATATAGATGTTGATGCTTTAATTGAGAAATTATCAAAGAAGCAAAAGGAACAGGTTGATAGTGCCATGGATGAAATGAAGGCTCAAAATCAATCACTTCAGGATCGTCTTGATGCTGAACGTAAAGAGCGTGAGGAACTTGAGGCTATGCTAAGAGATATCCAAACTAAGGGTGAAGAAGAGGAAGCTGATGAGGCTGAACAAGAGCGTGAGCAAGAAGAGGCTGATAAGGCTTTAACACTTGATGTTGATGCCCTTCCTGTTGATGATGATAACGATACAGATGAGGATGCTGATAACGATGCAGATGATGATACAAATTCTGAAAATGAAGAGCCAGTAGAAAAGTCTGAATTAACTCTTGAGCAAATCGAAGCCTTAGTTAAAAATTATCAGGATAGATTCCAAGAGGATTGGATGAGTCATGCTAAGGAAGAACTTCAAGGTGGATTTGATGAGCTTGTCAAAGGTTTAAGGTTCTATAAGCTTCAAAATGCTGAAAGAAAAACCTTTGTTGATAAGGTTAAAAAGCTTTCTCCTGAGGTTAAGCAAATATATAACATCGTAAAGAATGAATTTATGAAATATAATGGTGTAACTAATAAGCTTACAAATTCTTGTGATGTTTTATATAAGGGTCGAAATCAAATTGCAAAGATTAATTTTACTAAATCAAGGGTAAGATTATATCTTGGACTTGATCCTAATAATGCGGAATATGCCAAAATTCCACATAAGGATTTATCAAACAAGCGTGCTCATGCTAGAACGCCATTCTATATGCTACTTAAATCACCACTTTCAGTTAAACGAGCTAAAAAGCTTATTGCTGATTTAATGGTAATGCATAACTGTGAGGAAAATTTAAATTATAAACCTATAGATTATGCGACTAAGTATAAATTCTTTAAAAAGGATCAAAAAAAGTAATTTAAAATATGGTTGTGAAAACTGCTTTTAAAGTAGAATTTCACAACCTTTTTTATTTACAAAAATGCTTCATAGAAGAAAATGAAAAAAGTTATAATATACAAATTTTATTGAATTTTATCAAAAATTTAAAAATCAAGAGTTGGTGTTGATAAATGCCACTGCTTGAAATTCGTAATGAAGGATAAGAAAATAGCTGATGTACTGGCTTACTAGTTGAAGAAGTAAATAATATGTAATAAAGAATATAGAGGTATTTAATAATACTGTTTTAATTAAAGGATACCTCTTTTTTTGCTCATAAGCATTAAAATGTCGAAATTTGCTAATATTTTTATTTAGTGTTATAATGTGTAATAGGATATTGATAATTTTAGCAAAAAAGAGGCGATGTTACGTGAATAAGAAATTTTTATATATATCAGCTAGTGTTTTAGTAGCTACTGCTGCTTTCCTTGCTGTTTTTTTACCAATAAAATTAAATAAAACAAAAGATAATAATAAAATTACATCAGGAAGTTTGGTTAATGCAAATGGTGCTAAATTGAGCTGGGATGAACTTTTAAATGAAAAGTCTGATACTGATAGTGATAAAAATAAAATTGTTGTTGAAGAGGATGTTATTACTTATGTTGATTCAGCCTTAGATGGTGAATTGACTCTTCCTACCTCCATTGTAGGAATCGGCGCAAACGCCTTTAAATATTCTAAACTTCAAGCAGTTAATTTTAATGAGGGCTTGGTAACAATTGGTGTTGATGCTTTTTTAGAATCATCTTTAATAAAGCTTTCTTTACCAAGCACGGTAACAACCATTGAAAAGGATGCTTTTTGGAATTGTACAAGCTTAACTAATATTACATTAAATGATGGTCTTCAGGTTATAGGATATAACGCTTTTTATAATTGTCAATTTACCTCTTTAATAATTCCATCATCTGTAACGACTATCGAAGAAGGCGCATTTATTAATTGTAATAAAATCATAGGAACGGTTACGCTTCCTCAAAATATTACTGTAATAAAAAATAGTACATTTAAAGGCTGTAGCAGTGTAAAAGAGTTTGTATTAGGAAATGTTGAAAATATTGAATTTCAAGCATTTTTAGAATGTACATCATTAGAAAAAATTAATTTGCCTAGCACATTAACAAGTATTCAAGATGATGCATTTAGAGATTGTACTAAGCTTAGTACGCTTGCATTTCCAATTGCACTTCAAAGTATTGGCTCACACACCTTTGATGGTTGTAGATCATTAGAAACGGTAACCTTAAATCAAAATATTGCAAAACTAGGAGTTGCCACATTTAGTAATTGCATTAGCTTAAATTCAATTAATATACCACAATCAATCAATTCAATCCCTGATTCATGCTTTTATGGATGCAGTTCATTAACAAGTATTGATTTAAGTAGTGTAGAAATAATTGGTTATAACGCATTTTTTGGCTGTAAGAACGTAACATTTGTATTAGATGATAATGAGAATGTTCATTATGTTGCATCAAAGGATAAGGATTTTTCTTCGTTAGAACAAATATCAAACGATAAATTTAAAGAATATGCTTTAAAAAATTATTATATAAAAAAAGTAGAGGGTAAAATCAATGAAAATAATTAAGAAACTTATTTCCTTTACAACAGTAATTTTTAGCTTATTTTTTATCATTAGTTGCTCTAAAACAGCTTCAACAACATCTAGCATCGAATTGTTAAATATCGAAGCTTCAGGCATTAATAATGAAACAGTTTATCAAGGCTTTAGCTATTCTAAGTCTTCATCTGTAATAATTACAGCCACTTTTAGCGATGGAACTGAAAAAAATGTAACAAATGATGCTAAATTTGGTAAAATTTCAACCTCAAAAGTAGGACCTGTTGAACAAAATGTAAACTATACATTTAATGGCAAAACAGTTTCTACAACATATGAGGTTTTAGTTTTAGATTACAGCTCACAACGAATTAATCTTGATACAGCTAATGTAAAAACAATTTATAATTTAAATGAAAAATTAACTCTTAATAATTTACGTGTTACAGCATTTTATCCTAATGGTGCTCAAATCAAAGTATCACAATATGATGTAGAATTAACGGATATTTATAATGTTAAATGCGATATTAATAAGACGTTTATTCATGATGGTGTTTATGATGTTAAAATTTCATATCAAAATTGTAATTCAAGTTTTTCGATTATGGTATATAATGATGAAATGACATCATTCCATTATAAGGTAAGTAATTCTCTTGATTATGAAAAAAATCAAAATGTTAATTTTTTAAATGGAAAAGATTTATTTAAGTCTTTATATGCTAATGTTTATATGAAGGGTGAGAATTGCACATATGATTATAATGCTTTGACATATAATGAAATGAATTATGAAGCATCTCTTAAAATTAAATCTTCTATCTCAAATGAAAAAACAGATGGATTAACTATTGCTGTTACAAGACCAGTTAAAGTTGTAATGCTTATAAGACTTGATGCAAATACATTATCTATTCGTGACAGTAGTGAAATGGTAATAAAAAGATATGGTATTACTTCAGGTGTTGGCTATGTAAGCTTTGAACTTGAAGCTGGTACTTATACTATTTCATCTGTTGATAGTTATGCCTATATTTATGATTTATACTTTGTGTATGATTCGGATTTAAACTTAAAAAAATATGATACGATTGAAATTGATAAATCATCTTTAAAGGATGAGTATCATTATAATGATTCATTTGATGTTAATAACTTTAAGGTTAATGGCATTATTGGCTCTTCTAAGGAAGTTCTTGATGTAAATAATTATAGAATTCAATTATATTATAATGGAAATGAAGTTTCAGACTTTAGTTTTGAGGGTGAATATCAAATAAAATTATCATATATAGGTAACGATTTATGCGATGAACCAGTTAAAAGATATTCTATTAATTTTAACTTTACAGATATGGATAAATTATATTTAAGCAAAATTGTTGTTAATGGGGTTTTAGTTGATATTTCTAAAAATCAATTTAGTTATTATATTATTGTTGATAAAGATATAACTGAAGTTTCATTGGAACTTGAAAGTGTTGGAGACGGTATTATTACGGTTAATGGAATTGAATATACGAAAGGTATGAAAGTCTCAATAGGTAAAGAAAGTATAAAAATTAACGTAACGGATGGCTCTCGAACAACCGGATATGAATTAATAATTAGGGAATGACTTGGAGATGTTTGAATGAAAAAAATTGTCAATTGGTTTTTGTTTGTTGTAATTTTAGTTTGCATGTTAGTTGCATTTGGATTGATTATTTTCTACAATAATAAAAATTATAAAACAAAAATCACTGAGGTTTTAATGCATGATATTGTAATAGTTGATATTAATGCCATGTTGTAAGCCTAACTTTAAATAAGAATGAAGTATTGTTCTTTTGGAAAGATGAAATTATATGTATTTAGTAGAAATATCAACTATGTGCTTGCATTAAATGGATAATATGGCAAGTTAGCAATAACAATTTTTCAATATTTGAAAAAAATAAAATGAGAGGAGGATGTTGAGTTTTGTTATCTGCTCGACAAAATATATATGAGATATGGATTTTTCCCTAAAACGATGTGGAAGCTATTTAATGGAAGTTTTAAAAGACGGCTTAAGAAAGAATTACATGAACCTAAAGTAGGTACTGTAATGAAGAATGCCAAAAAACGCTATAAGGAAATTGTTGAATCAATTCAAGAGTTTGATAAAGGAGATAGATTCCTGTTTAATATTTTAAGCTGTGCTATGCTTTCTTCAGTTTTATTATCAGTAACAAATCATTATACAGTATCAGAAATTACAAGTTATTATAGTAAAGCTATGAATACAAAGATGTTAAGGAAAACAGTAAAGAAGAGTACTGCCTATACAGCAAAAGGCAGGGAGATATTAAAAAATCAGGCTAAAAATAGTGAACTTCAGTCTAATCCTTATTCTTGGGTATTTGAAATTTAAGATGGTGAAAATCTAAATGAATATACAGCAACCTTTAAAACATGTGGCATTTGTCATTTGATGAAGGAACTTAATCTTGAAGAATATATTCCTGCAATGTGCGCTTTTGATTATGATATGGCTAAATTAAATAATACCGAATTTTCAAGACAATATACACTTGCATCGGGTGGTCCTTATTGTGATTGTCATTATAAGCATAATGGTAAAATAAAAAAATAACAAAAATAAAGGCCGAATGAAAAAAAGGAAATAACAAAATAAAAAAGGTAATGAATTTAATGAAATTATTAGTGATTTTACTTTAAGTTGATTGCTTTCTTTTTAATATTTAAAATATAATATACAAATTTTTATTTCAAAAATTGACAATTTTACCAAGAAAAAGTATAATAATTTATGCAAAGCAGTAGCAATACTGTGACGCAAAGCTATAGGGTCTTTCTAAGATAGCCAGTTGCACAAGCAAGGCTATCTTTTTTCATTTATATATGCTAAAATTGTTGTGGAGGTTTTACTATGCGTGTAAGAGATACAAAAATATATATATTATTGACAGCATTAGTGTTCTTAATGGTAGTAACATTTAATATTTTTTACATTTCAAGTTTTACCACCCGAGCAAAAGAATTAACTTATAGTGATGCTATTAATGAAACTAAAAGTAACTTGATAAGTGTTTCTGAAAGAATAATTTATTATGAGCATGAATTTGAAACTAGTAATTATACTAATGTTGAATTAATCGAAAATCCTAAGGATAATTATATGGGATTATTTGATTATTCTAATTATGGTAATGTAGCTACAGCTTTGTTAAACTCGCAGGATATAGAGACAATTAATGCAGTTAATAAATACTATTTGTATATTGTTATAGATGACAGGCTAGGAAGATTAGATTTAGAACGTATTTTTGAGCCGGTTTCAAAACAAGGCTTTTATCTATTTAAAGGTTTAAACGGAGAGTATGTATATAGTGATTTAAGCTATGATCATTTTTTTACATATGTAGCTCCTGATGATTCAGACACCTTTACAAATATGAAAAACAAAATAGAAAATAAAGAAAATTTTGCCAATTTTGTTCGAATTGATGATGAAACCAAAATTGCATCTGGTATAAGTTTTGGAAAGGATTTTTATTTTTGTCAGTTTTTTGATTTGAATGAATATAAAACAAAAACTAAAGGTGTTGTAGTAATGGGCTTTATTTTGTCAGGTGTTATGGCATTAGGAATGGCAAGTATTATTTTGGTGTCAATTTATGCATTGCACAAGCAAAACAAGCTTATATCAATTTCAAGACGTGCTGCAAGACGCAGTGATGCTATTATTATTCGTGCGACAAGAAGTGGTCGTATTTTTGAAATAAATCATAACATTCCAGATTTAAATGGTAAAACATATAAAAATATTTTTGATTTCAAAACTGAAAATGATGAAAAATTTAAAGAATTAATAAAAAAACAAGATAATATCATGGCTTGTTTTGACGGAAAAGAAACTAAAAGATATATTGATTTTACAATATTTAAGTATAATTATACTTATTACCTTGTTGGTCGTGATATAACCGATGCGTATTTAAATAATGAAAGATTAAAGGAGTTAACAAGTAAAAATGCTATAACAGGTTTACCTAATTATTTCTCCCTTGTGGCAAATTATACTAAAATTAAACAGGAAAGTTTAAATAGAGTAATTACATTTTTATTAATTGATTTAGTTGAACATGAAGAAATAAGTAGTGTATTTGGAACCCCGACATATAATGCAATTCTTGATGAGGTAGCTAGTCGTATTCAAAAAACAATCGGGCAAAACAATCTATATCAAATTGAGAATAATTTGTTTCTTTGCACGCTTAATGCTAATATGAAGGAAGAAAATGGAAAGATGATTGAGGATTTAATTAATAATCTTCATCAAACAATTGAAATAAAAAATAATACATTGTATGTTAAATATAAATTTTCTTCTTATGATGTCATAAATGTATCTAAAACAAATATTTCTCTTGACGATATTATTGATTCATTAAAGGTAACTCTTGATGTAGCCTTAAAATCAATTAATCGTGATTATATTAAATATGATGCTACAATTCAAAATATGATTAATCATCGTAAGCAAATGCAAGAGGATTTAGTTAAGGCCTTAGAAAATAATGAATTTATGATGTATTTCCAGCCTCAATATGATGTTCTTGAAAATCGTATTGCTGCCTTTGAGTCATTGATACGTTGGAATAATCCTAAATATATTAATATCTCTCCTCAAGAGTATATTGAACTTGCTGAGAAGAATGGTTTAATTATTGAAATAGGTAACTTTATTGTAAAAGATGTATTTAAAAATGCTAAATTATTTGAACCATATGGAATTGCTATATCTATAAATGTTTCTCCAGCTCAGCTTTTCCAGGCCGGATTTGTTGGATTTTTATTAGAGGAATTTGAAAAGAATAAGCTAAAACCGGGCTCAATTGCTGTTGAAATTACAGAAACATTCTTAATGGAAAACTTTAGTGTTGTTATTGAAAAACTTAACATTTTACGAAATCACGGCTTTAGAATTCATCTTGATGACTTTGGTACGGGGTATTCATCCTTGCAGTATCTTAAGGAGCTTCCAATTGATACGATAAAAACAGATAAGGAATTTATTAAAAATCTTGAGAATGATAAGACTTCACAACTTATTATTAAAGGAATTATTGGAATGGCTAAGTCAATTAATTTATCCGTAATATCGGAAGGCGTTGAAACAAAGGGGCAAGCTGAAATTTTAAAGCGAGCAGGGACTAATTATTTCCAAGGATGGTTAATCTCTAAGGCTGTCCCACTTGATAAAGCTCTTGATATGGCTAAAAATGGTGTAGATATTAATATGAAAGGTAAGTGATATAATGCTTGCGACAAATGCGTTTAATATTGTAATTACAATTACCGTAATTCTTATTATTGGTAGTTTGATTTATTTATTAATAAGATTAATGCTTCATAATGAGGCGAGATATCGAGAAGATAAAAATATTCTTACGGCTGATATGATTCCTAATTCCAAGATGAAAGGAATAGTTGATAATTATATTGCTCGTGTTGGTAAATTTGGTTCTTTTTATGTTATGCAAATTGATATTGATAACTTTAAAGGGTTAAATGAATTATATGGTCCTTCAAGATGTGACCAGGTTTTGCAGGAGCTTTCATACCGCATTACTAGTGGGGTTGAGCATTCGGTTGTCTCTCGTCTTAATGATGATAAAATATTTGTTCTTGTTAAGGATGATGTTAATTATGCGACCGTTGAGGAAGATGTATCTAATTTAATTGTGAAGTTAAAACAGACATACGAAAATGGCCATCAAACACCAGTTAATTTAACTGTGTCTGTTTCAATTGCATTATATCCTACTTGTGGAACAACCTATAAGGCCCTTTTAAGATCACTTGAATTAACTAATTACGTTGTTAAACGTAATGGTGGAGATAATTACATGATTTACTCATCTGATATTGATAGTAAAGAAACTTCGAATATGGATTATTTCAATGAAATTAGAACGGCAATTGATGATGGACAATTTTGTCTTTATTATCAACCAATTATTGATATAAGACAAAAAAAGCTTTTAGGTTTTGAAACCTTTTTAAGATGGAATCATCCAACCCAGGGTGTATTAACACCAGATAAATTTATTAAGATGCTTGAAACTAGTGGAGATATTAATTATATCTCTAAATGGGGTGTAGAGCAAATCGTAACTAAAATGGGTGAAATCCAATCTCACATTGGCGCCAATGATTTGATATACACGAATAATATTTCAACTAAACAGCTTATGTCAGATACTTTAGTAGAGGAACTAAAAAAGCTACTTCATAATACTAAGGCAAATCCTCATAAAATAGTTTTGGAAATTGAAGATTATATGATGTATGATAAAATGGATCAAGTAAAGCTTAACTTATTAAGACTTAGAGATTTGGGCTTTAGAATTAGTGTTGATGGTCTTAAGCTTGATTATGCAGCCTTATCTCAAATTGAAAAGGAACCAATTGATATTATTAAACTAGATAGATCATTCCTTAAGGATATTAATAATAATAAAATGAAGGAAAAATTTGTTGAGATGCTTGTAGATTCAGCTGAACACATGCATCGTATGGTAATAGCAGAAGGTGTTGAGGTATATGATCATATTTTATATCTTGAAAAAAATAATATTCAATATGGTCAAGGTTATTATTTCTCAAAGCCTTTTGAAGATAAATTTGTTTATGAGTTCATTGTTAACAAGGATTTTGAAGATAAATTAGATTTAAAGCATGCTAATTTGGTAGCTAACAATTTGAGTGAAGCTAAAGAAGTAGAGACTTTGCAAGAAAAAGCCAATACCCAAAAGCAAGTCGATGATGAAGGCTCATCAGATAATATAACAATGTAATTAATAAAACCTCTAGTATTTTTGCTAGAGGTTTTATTATGTGGATTAAGTTAAATCATCGTAAGAAAAAATAAAAAGATTTTAAGCTTATTTTTTAACTCTATTTAGGTAAAAATGCCCTTTTTGGCATTTTTTAGAGAAAAATTGGTAAAAAAATATAATTGAATGATAC
>ULWV01050936.1_pt1 | contig 48529 bp, 55 predicted proteins | sample 1960651 | NCBI WGS metagenome assembly ULWV01 (sample SAMEA4835820, study PRJEB28245) | human gut metagenome | biome: gut microbiome; material: fecal sample | place: Denmark | collected 2008
TGATGAGGTTATGAGTGGATTTAGAGTTGCATATAAAGGAGCTCAAAGTTTATTTAACGTTAAACCAGATTTAATTACTTATGCAAAAATAATAGGGGGAGGACTTCCTTGTGGTCTTTATGGTGGAAGACGTGACATAATGGAAAAACTATCTCCTGTTGGTGGAGTATATCAAGCAGGAACAATGTCAGGTAATCCAGTAGTTATGGCAGCTGGAATGGCAACTTTAAATATATTAAAAGCAAATCAAGATATTTATGAGCATATAAATAAATTAGGTGGAAAACTTCAAAATGGAATTGAAGAAATTGCAAGAGAAAAAAATGTTAAATTAACAGTTAATAGAGTTGGAGGAATGATGACAGTATTCTTTACTGACAGAAATCCAGTAAGAAGTTATGATGATGCAAAAAGCTGTGATTTAGAAATGTTTAAAAAATATTTCTTACACATGAACAAAAATGGGTTTAATATTCCACAATCACAATTTGAATCAATGTTCCTAAGTGCAGTTCATACTGAAGAACATATAGATAAATTCTTAGAAATATTTAAAAGATTTCAACCATAATGTAAGTAAATAGTTAGTAGTCTTTAGATAGTTAAGAGTTAATAGTTGAGGAGGAAACTCCTTATGGAGTTTCAAAAAAATATTATAAATTCAGACTAAGCAGAATTTATTCATTAACTATAACTATTAAACTAAAAAAAGGTGGGGGATTTTATGAGTAAAGCAATAGTTTTAGTTGCATTTGGAAGTGCGAATTTAGATGGAATTAAACAAAGTATAGGATTATTAGAGCAGGATTTAAATGAATATTTTGCTGGAGAGTATACAGTACTTAAGGCATTTACATCAAATAAAATAATTGAGCTTTTAAAAGAAAGACATGATTATGTTATTCCTCATTTAAGTAAGGCATTATTTAACTTAGTTAACCAAGGGTATGAGGAAGTTATAATACAGCCATTACACATAATGAGTACTAGTGATATAAAACGTATCGAAGAAGTAGTTGATGAATATAAATATTCTATGAAGAGAATAGTGATTTGTAATACTTTATTTTCTGATGAAGAAGAAGTTCTAATAAAAGAAAGTAATGAAATAGCAAATATAATTTGGGATGATTCAGAGAAAAATGATATATTGTTAGTTGGACATGGATCTAAGAAAAACTCAAATAAAATATATGATGTTATTACAGAAGCTGTGAGAAATAAGTCTAATAAAAAAGTTTATTTAGCAACTTTAGAGGGTGAAAAAACTTTAGATTTGGCAATTGAAGAAATATTAAAAGATGACACTAAAAAATTAACTTTAAAGTCTTTATTTATAATTCCAGGAAAGCATGTAATTGATGACATATTAAATAGTAATGATTCGTGGAGCGAAAAAATAAAATCTAAGGGTATAGAAATAACTATTGGTAAAAGGTCATTGTTACAATATGAAAAAATAAGAGAAATGTATATTACAAAAATAAATAACGTTATTAGAAATATTAAATAAAAATAATGAGCTCTAGATAAAGTATGTTAATTTATCTAGAGCTTTTCTTATAAATAAAGTTAAAAATGTTGACAAATATAATGGGAATTTAGTAATATAACTAAAGAAAAAATTGAAAAAAAATATCAATTGAAATAAAAAATCAATTAAACCAAAAGAAGAGGAGCATACAAAATGAAGAAAAGTAAAATTATAAAAAAGCTAATTGTTATGGGACTTTTAGTTGGAACAATAGCATCTATTGGATGTGGGAATGTTACCACAAAAACAGAAGAGAATAATGGAAATGATGAAATTGTAATAAATCATGAATTAGGAACTACTATTTTAGAAGAAACACCAGAAAATATAGCAGTATTAGAATTGTCATTTTTAGATTCATTATATAACTTAGATATAGATCCAATAGCAATTGCGGATGATAATGATCCAAAAAAAGTAAGTGATGTTACTGAAGGTGAATTAGTAGATTATACTTCAGTAGGAAAGCGTATGGAACCTAGTTTAGAAGAACTAAGTATGATGGATTTAGATTTAATAATTGCAGATGTAAGCAGACATAGTGAAATATATGAAGATTTAAATAAAATAGCACCAACCATAGTATTAAAAAGTATAGACTCAAGTTATGAAGAGTATAAAGAAAATTTTAAAACTATAGCAAAGGCTGTTGGTAAAGAAAATGAGGCGACTGAAAAAGTAGAAGAAATAAAAGAGTTTTTATCAGAAGTAAGTAAATTGTCACAAGAAGTTGTTGAAGGAAAAACAGTATTAACAGTGTCACCTAAAAATGATGCCTATACAGCACATACTTCTAGTTCGTTTGTTGGTCAAGTTTTAGAAAAAGCAGGATTTGTAAATGCAGTACAATCAGAAGAATTTGAACAATCACTTTCATTAGAGCAATTAGTAGAAATTAATCCAGATATTATTATATATATGAGAGATGATAAAGATAAGACAATATATAGCCAATGGAAAGATACAGAATTATATAATTCATTAGATGCGGTTAAAAATGATCAAGTATTTACTACTGTGGCAAGAGGTCCTTGGACTCAATATAGAGGATTTATATCAGTTAAGACAATAGTAAATGAAGTTGAGGGTTGGGTATTAAACAAATAGATAATAGATAGTTAAGGAAGTGAGGCATGTGGAAAGACTAGAAAAAAATAAGCTTTCGATATTTATTGGAGTAGGTGTAACTTTATTAATAACCCTCCTGTTAATAGATATGTTGGTTGGAATGAGTGATGTGGGACTAAAAAATATACTGAAAACTTTTATAAGTTTTGATGGAAGTAAGGAAGCTTTAATAATTAAAACAATAAGATTTCCACGTGGATTACTTTGTATTTTAGTTGGTGCATCAATGGCTCTAGCAGGACTTTTTATACAAAATATAACAAGGAATCCAATTGCATCTCCTAAGGTATTGGGAGTAAATGCTGGAGCAACATTAGCAGTAGTAATTATTATGGTATTTTTCCCAGAGGATAAATATAATATAAGGATTTTAGTGGCATTTTTAGGGGCTGGAGTAATTAGTATAGCAGTACAGTTAATAGGTAGAGTAAGAAATTTATCGCCTCTTAAAATAACACTTGTTGGGATAACAATTCAAATGTTTTTAGCTTCAGTAACTAAAGCAATAATGTTGTTTAATGATAGTAAAACATCAGAGTTAGTATTTTGGATGGTAGGGGCAGTACATCAGGCTCAATTTACACATGTTATTGCCATATTACCTTGGTTTGTGATAGCAATAATTTTAGGGCTAATAATATCAAAGTCTATGGATGTATTAAAAATGGGGGATAGAATAGCAATTAGCCTGGGAGAGAATATTAATAGAACTAAGTTTATAGGTTTATTGGTTGTGATTATTTTAGCAGGATCATCTGTGGCTGTAGCAGGACCAATATCCTTTTTAGGATTAATTACACCACATATAGTAAGTAAAATGAAGGTAAATAATTTTAGAGGTAGTTTTATTTTATGTGGAATATATGGAGCAAATTTATTACTATTATCAGATATAGTTTCTAAGTTAATAAAATATCCGTATGAATCACCGGTTGGCATAGTTACTTCATTTTTAGGGGCTGTATTTTATATATTTATTGCAAGTAGAGAAATTAAGAGGGGTGGAGCTGTTGAAAAATAAAAATAATATTATAATGATAACAGCAACAACTTTGATTATTGCTATATCTATTATAAGTTTAGCGTTTGGAAGTAAAATATTAAATATTATTGAATTAAAAGAAGCATTATTTAATAGTGAAACTTCAAAATATGGATTTATAGTTTATGAGTATAGAATTCCAAGAATACTAATTTCAGTAATGGCAGGAGTAGCTTTATCAATTGCAGGGGCTATATTTCAAGGAGTACTTAGAAATCCTTTGGCATCCACAGATATACTTGGTATTGGAAAAGGAGCTGGATTTTTTGCTTGCATTGTATTAACAATACCAATAGGTAAATATATATCGTTGCCTTTTGCTGCTATATTAGGTGGATTATTAGTAGGGGTAATATTGTATTTATTAACTAAAAGGGTTGCTTTTAAAGGTACAAATATAATAATAATGGGTGTTGCAATTAGTGCATTATTTGATGCTGGAATACAATACTTAAATATAAATAGTAAAGGCAATATTCAAACAGTTCTTTTATGGCTTACAGGAAGTGTATGGGGAAGAGGCTGGGATGAAGTTAAAATACTAATGCCATTTATAATAATATTTATACCATTAGCTATTTTTATGTCAGATAAAATAGATATTTTATCATTAGGAGATAATGTTGCAACTAATTTAGGAGAAAAAGTTAATGAGTTGAAATTATTTTTGTTATTTATAGCAATAGTACTTACTGCTAGCACTGTAAGCGTAGTAGGAACTATAGGTTTTGTAGGATTAATTTCTCCACATATTGCAAAGAATTTAGTTGGATATAAGCATAAGTTAGTAATACCTTTAAGTGGAATTATAGGTGGAATAATGTTAGTTACTGCTGATTTAATAGGAAGAACAATGTTTGCACCTGTAGAAGTTCCTATAGGAATAGTTACATCAATAGTTGGAGCACCTTATTTTTTATATTTATTGATAAGAAGAAAAGCAATTAAGTAATTATATAAGGACTAGATAAAAGAAAGAATATATAAGTTGAAAGTTATTAATGATAATAAAAAGGAAGTGTAATCTTACTATGAGTTTAGATATTAAGAATCTAAAATTAGGATATGAAGAAAAGATAATTATAAATGATATTACTATATCTATACCAAAAGGTAAAATCACTATGCTTATTGGAGCTAATGGATGTGGTAAATCAACTTTATTACATGGAATGAGTAGGCTACTTAAGCCTATAAGTGGAGAGGTTAGTTTAAATGGTGTATCGGTACATGAATATAAACCTAAAGAATTTGCTAAAAAGTTAGCAATATTAGCACAAGGGCCTATTGCACCAGAAGGAATAACTGTAAGAGAACTTTGTTATTTTGGAAGAAATCCCTATAAAACAATCTTTGGAAGTAGAACAGTTGAAGATGATGATATGGTGGATTGGGCAATAGAGGCTACTGGGATGAAGGAATTTGAAGGAAGAATGTTGGATTCTTTATCTGGAGGACAAAGACAACGTGCTTGGATTGCTATGGCACTTACACAAGGGACAGATATACTTTTGCTAGATGAACCAACTACTTATTTAGATTTATCACATCAAATTGAAGTTTTAGAATTGCTTAAAGAATTAAATAGAAAGTTTGGTAAAACTATAGTAATTGTACATCATGAATTAAATCAAGCAGCTAAGTATGGCGATAATTTAATATGTATGAAAAGTGGTCAGGTGTACTCTACTGGAACTGTAGATAATGTGTTTAATGAAAAAATGTTAAAAGAGGTTTTTGGAGTAAATGCAATAATTATTGATGATCCAATAAGTAATAGACCTATGTGCATACCAATGTAGTATTTAAAATTATATAAGAGTTACTAAGAGGTTTTTAGTGTTGCATTAAAGAAATAGATTACTATTGCTTTTAAAGTAAAAGTGAGTATTAACGAAATTTTTTCGATAATACTCACTTTTTATTCATATATTTTAAAAATGGAACACTTATTATTTATACAATATATAATAAATTAGTCTAATCTATTAACAATTTTAATAAGGGTTTCAAGTTTTTCTGTTGAAGTTATTCTTTCATTACATTCATCACTATTTAAACATATATAAAATCCTAAAGACTTATAATCATCTTGATTTTTAGGTTTACAAATTGGAGAAACAAAACCTACTTCAGCACTATTTCCAATATGATTACAAAGAGTACATATGTTGCTACTATTAGGCTTTGATTCAGTAAGTCTGCAAGACATTCCTAATAGATTTCCATTCAAATTATAAGTAATAAGAAGTTTTTTTGTTGCTTCATCAATCCAACCTAAATATACAAGCTTTTTATCTTTAATATCTAAGTTAGGAATTTTAAGTTTCTTTTCCTTTTTGAATATTTTAACAAGTTGATTTTTTGTTATGTTTTCCATGCCAAAAACATATATGTTTAAATCATTTAAATATATATCTATATGGAGAGGAGTTGTTATTTTTGAAATATTAAGTATTTCTTTTTCGCCTTCAGATAATTTATCAAAGCAAGATAAGATTTTATCTTGAGCAATTAATTTACTAACATTTATTATATTAGGATCTGAGCAGTTTATAAAAGTATTATTTAAATCAAATAGGCATCTTTTTATATAATTAAATTGTTGTTTTTTTATAAAGGATTTCATTAATATTCACCTCATTTATAAGTATTATAATATTTTAAGTATTTACAAATAAAAATGTGAATATTAATAAATTGAATTAATATTCACATAAATTTTAACGTAACCATCATGTTAATAATTGTAATTAACAATAAGTAGAATATCATATTTGAACTAAAGTATTCAAACTAATAAATATATCTGTAATGATTATGAGCATATTTGTTTTTGATTAAAAATTATTCTTCGAATGCTTTTTTCTGATAAAAAATATTCCTTAGATAATTCACTTATAGATAAGCCTTTGATATATTTTTCATATATTTCAATATTTCTTTCCTTAAGTATATTTTTTATACCACTTTTTTCACCCCAAGATTTTTTATTATCATTTTTTCTAGGGATATAAAGGTATTCTCCATCTACATAATTTTGAATTATTTCAATAATTTCTTGTGGCAACACATCTATAGCTTTAACATATTTCATATCTTTACTCCTTATTTTAAAAAATAAAATTAAAGGCAAAGAATATTAAAAAATTCATGTGTTACAGAACCTAAGATTATTCAGCTAAATTATTAACTGATTAGGCTCCAAACAAAGCTTAGCTGAATTTTTATATAGTCTTTGCAAGGAGCAAGTTGATTTAAAAATGAATTTAAAATCCATTAAGATCACCTCCTAAATATATTTTAATCTATGTTTAATTTTTTTCAAAAATAATTTATATTATAATTTATCAAAGTAAGTTTATTTATTAATAAAATAATTATAAAAGTAAATTAGAATTAATTTTAATTTACTATAATTTTAGTTAAGTGTTAATTTTAATATTAAAATGAATTGATTATAACAAAAAGTAAAATTTTTGTTGTTAATTTGCGATAAAGTGATATTTTCAATTGAAAAAGAGTTTAAAAAGTTGTATCATATATAATTGTGATAAAATTTAAGGAGAATGAGGTGAGGAAATGTATAGAAAAGAAATTGATAATTTAGTGCATTCAGCAGAAGTTAAAATTGGCTTATTTAATAAGAGTGTACCTAAATATTTAACATCTGCATTCCTAGGAAGCTTTTTTGTAAGTTTAGGAATAATGTTAATTTATTCAATTGGTGGAATAATGCATCATGCAGGAGCTGAAACTTATAAAATACTAATGGGAGCATGCTTTGGAGTTGCTTTAAGTTTAGTATTTATGTGTGGTGGAGATTTATTTACAAGTAATGCAATGATAATGACTATTGGTGCATTAGAAAAGAAAGTATCATGGTTAGATGCACTTAAAATTTGGGTTGCAGTTTGGATTGGTAACTTATTAGGTGGTGTTGTAGGAGCATTACTATATGTTAATGCTGGAGTTGCAAGTGGTAAGAGTGAATACATTGGAGAATTTATAGTAAATAATGTAGCAACTAAAATGAATACACCAGGAATGGAATTATTTTTAAGAGGATTATTATGTAACGTTTTAGTTTGTCTTGCAACATGGATGTGCTATAAGCTTAAAGAAGAAACTTCAAAGTTAATAATGATTTGGTGGTGTTTATTTACATTTATAACTGCTGGATTTGAACATAGTGTAGCTAATATGAGTTTTTTAACTATGGGATTATTATTACCTCATGGTGCTGATGTTAGTATTATGGGAATGGCTCATAACTTACTTTGGGTTTCATTAGGTAACTTTGTAGGTGGAGTATTATTTGTAGGTTTACCTTATTACTTTATAACAAAAGAAAAATAAAAATTTATTTGTATAAAAATGACAGGTATTAAAGTAGCTGTCATTTTTATATTGAAAATAAGTTTAGATAATTCAAAATTAATATATGGTATTGACAAATAATAATTATTAAATAATAATAAAGATGAAGATAAATTATTATAATTAACGGAGGATGAAAAAATGAAAGCATTTGTTGATGAAAATGTATGTATTAGTTGTGGATTATGTGAAGGAGTATGTTCAGATGTATTTTCACTAGACACAGGTGTTGCAGTTGCAACTGAAGAAGTTTCAGCTGAAAATGAAGATTTAGTAAGAGAAGCTTGCGATGGATGTCCAGTAGAAGCTATTTCAATAGAAGAATAATATATAATTAAATAAAAAAGTAAGGAGAAATAAGGCTATGTCAAAAGTATGTCTATGTAGAGGAATAACTGAAGAGCAAATTGTTGAAGCTATAAAAAATGGAGCATCTTCTTTTGAAGAAGTTAAGGAAGAAACTGGTGCTGGAGCCGGTGGATGTCGTGGCGGAAGATGCAAATGTAATATAGAATTATTAATTGAAAATAATAAATAGTTAAGAGATGGACAAATTCTATTAGAAGGTGTCCATCTTTTATATAAATTATTCAACTGTATAAATCCATCCTTCAGGTGCTTCAACATCACCAAATTGAATTCCACATAATATTCTATAAAGTTCTTTAGTTATAGGTCCTACCTCTGTTTCACTATAAAATACATGAAGTTTACCTTTATATTCTATTCCACCAATTGGAGTGATAACAGCTGCTGTTCCACAAGCACCAGCTTCTTTAAATTGATCAAGATAATCTATAGGAATTTCCCTTTCATATATAGGCATATGAAGGTACTTTTCTGAAATTTCCATTAATGAATATTTTGTGATACTAGGTAGCACAGAAGGTGATAGTGGTGTAACAAATTCATTATTTTTAGTTATACCAAAGAAATTAGCAGCACCAACTTCTTCTATATTAGTTCTAGTTGCAGGATCAAGGTAAATACAATCAGCAAAGCCTCTATCAGCAGCTATTTTATGTGGTTGCATTGAAGCAGCATAGTTACCTCCAACCTTTTGACCGCCAGTACCATGAGGTGCAGCTCTATCATAATCAGCAACTGTAAAATTACAAGGAGTAAGTCCATCTTTAAAATAAGCACCTACAGGTACGCAAAATATGCTAAATATATATTCAGGTGCAGGTTTAACACCAATATTATCTCCAACACCAATTACAAATGGTCTTATATATAATGTACCACCAGTTCCATATGGAGGAACATAAGCTTCATTAGCTTTAACTACTTGAATACAAGCATCTATAAATTTTTCTTCAGAAATTTCAGGCATTAATAATTTTCTAAGGCTTGAATTAAGTCTTTGAGCATTTTTATTAGGTCTAAAAAGTTGAATTTTACCATCCTTTGTTCTATAAGCTTTTAATCCTTCAAAGCATGCTTGACCATAATGAAGAGCACATGATGCTTCACTTATTTTAAGCATATTATCTTCAGTTAAGTGTCCATCATCCCATTTTCCGTCTTTCCAGTTAGAAATATAACGGAAGTCAGTTTTAATGTATTCAAACCCCAAGTTATTCCAATCGATATCTACTTTTTTAGTCATGTAAATCGCCCCTTTTTATTTAGTAATATTAAATAAATTAAATTGAAATAATTAATATATATCTTAATTATTAATTTTACCACTAATACAAAAAATCTTAAATAGATTATAGTGAAATTATTAGTTTGTATAAAAAGGATAAATTTTGTGGTATAATATTTGTTGAAATAGTAAATAATAGTACTTTAAATTAACAGTATATAGGAGGTTGGGTATGACAAAAGAAGTAATAAATACTAATAATGCACCAGAAGCAATAGGTCCATATTCACAAGGAGTTATAGTTGGAGATTTTGTTTATACATCTGGTCAAATCCCTTTAAATCCAGTAACAGGAGAATTGGTTACAGATATTAAATTAGCAACTAAGCAATCTATGGAAAATATAAAGGCAATTTTAGAAGAAGCAGGAACTTCATTAAACAACGTAGTAAAAACAAGTATATTTTTAAAGGATTTAAATGATTTTGAGGCTGTTAATGAGGTTTATGGAACTTATTTTATAGAAAATAAGCCAGCAAGAAGTTGTGTGCAAGTAGCTAAGCTACCTAAAGATGCAGTAATAGAAATAGAAGCAATAGCTGTGAAATAAAATATATAAAATAAATATAAATATTAAAAAAAGGTATTAAAAGCCTTTTTTATTTTTATTAATTATAGTAAATTATATAATTGAAGAATAGTATTATTGTATAAAATAATACTATTAATACAAAAGAGAAAATTCATTAAAGAAAGGAGTTTTTTATGAAAAAGAATAAGATAAAAGTTTTATCATTAGCTATTATTTCTTTATTTATTATGAGTTCATTTGTGGGATGTAATAATAAGAATAAATATGATACAACTATTAACTTTTTAAATTGGGGAGAAAATATTGCTGATGGATTAATTGAGGAGTTCCAAGAAAAGTATAATATTGGAGTTAATCAAATATTTGTTGATGACAATGAAGAAATGTATCAAGAACTTATATCAGGAAAAACTCAATATGATGTAGTTGTTCCAGGTGATTATTTAGTTGAAAGACTTATTGCAGAGGGTAGATTAGAAAAATTAGATAAGGATAATATACCAAATGCTTCTCAGCTTTCTGAAGATAATTTAAATAAACCATTTGATCCAGGCAATGTTTATTCATTACCTTATATGAATGGAACAATTGGAATAGTTTATAATACAGATATAATCAAAGAACCAGTTGATAGTTGGAAGGATATGTGGAACCCTGAATATAGAGATGAAATATTTGTGCTAGATTCACAAAGAGATGCTATTGGAATGGCATTAAAAATGTTGGGTTATCCTTTAAATAGTACAGATCCTGAACAATTAGAAAAGGCAAAAGATGCATTAATTGAACAAAAAGAACTAGGAACAATTTATGGTGCTGATAATGTTAAGGATTTAATGATTTCTGGAGAAAGAGCTATAGCAATGATATGGTCAGGTGAAGGATTAAATTTAGCTGATGAATATGATTATTTAAAATATATCGTTCCTAAGGAAGGAGCAAACTTCTGGATAGATTCTTTAGCAATACCAAAGGGAACAAAAAATAAAGAAGCAGCTGAAGTTTTTATTAATTATTTATGTGACAAAGATAGTGCATATAGAATAGCTGATGAAATAGGTTATACAACTCCAAATAAAGAAGCTAAAGAAGAACAAGATGATAGTGTTAAAAATAATCCAGGTGCATATATGCCAGCAGAGGTAATGGATAAATGTGAAGGATATAAGTATTTAACTCAAGACGAACTTGAATTATATGATAATATATGGATGCAAGTAAAAGGTTAAAAATAAAATAATAAACTTTAAAAGTTAGTGTTTCCTTGTTTAAAACACTAACTTTTTTTTATGAATTTAAGATATAATATAGATAAAGTAAGAATATAAATTATGTTATAAAATGTATATTAAGATTTAATAATGAAAATATACTAGTAAGGAGAGGTTAAATGGTAACAATTAAAGCTGTTGCAAAGGAAGCAGGAGTATCAGTAGGAACAGTTTCTAATGTAATAAACAATATACAGGTTAAAGCAAGTACAAAAGAAAAAGTAGAAGCAGCAATTAAAAAATTAAATTATGAACCTAATATATATGCAAGAGGATTTAAAATAAATAAAACTAACACTATAGCACTTATTTTACCTACAATATGGAACCCATTTTTTAGTGAACTAGCTTACAATATAGAAAAGAATATTAAAAAGTTAGGAATGAAAATGATACTTTGTAATTCAGATAAAGATAGTAAATCTGAAATAGAATATATATCTATGGCAAAACAAAATAAAATGGATGGAATAATAGCAATAACATATAGCGATATAGATAAGTATGTTTCTGAAAAAATTCCATTTGTAAGTATTGATAGATATTTTTCTAAAAATATAACATATGTATCAAGCAACAACTTTGAAGGGGGAAGGCTTGCAGCAGAAAAACTTAGTGAATTAGGTTGTGAAAAAATTGCATATATAGGAAGAGGTTCAAAAATAAATAATGCAACACGAAAAAGAAAAGATGGATTTATAAGTTATTGTGAAGAAAATGGTATAAATTATGAAATTTGTGAACTTTTAGGTTCTGCTGAGGAATTTAATAAGATATTAGATAAATTTATAATTGATAATTTTAAAGATGATATAAAGATACAAGGTATTTTTGCTGTAACTGATGAACAAGCAATAGATTTTATAAATAAATTAGATAAATATAATATAAAGGTTCCACAAGAAGTCCAAGTGATAGGATTTGATGGAAGTAAATCATCAGTAAATGATACAATAAAAATATCAACTATTAGACAGCCTATTGAACTTATAGCAGAAAAAGCGGTTAATTCTTTAATAGATATTATAAATAATAAAAATACAGAAAAAGAAATAATTCTGCCTATTACATATATAAATGGAAGTACAACTAAAAGATAATTAATATATAATTATATGATTTTACATAAAATAAATTATAAAACTTATTTTATGTAAAATCATAATTTTTTTATAAAAACATATTGACGTAATTATGAAAACGTATTAAGATTATAAACATAAAAATGAAACGTTTCAAAAATCAAAAAATTATCCCAGGGGGGAATATTAAAATGAGTAAGAATTATAAAGAAATTAGTGAAAGCATTTTACAAGGCATAGGCGGAAAAGAAAATGTAGTTAGTGCGGCACATTGTGCAACTCGTTTAAGATTAGTTCTTAAAGATGATAAAAAAGCAGATGTTAAAGCAATTGAAGAAATTCCAGCAGTTAAAGGAAGTTTTAATACATCAGGGCAATTCCAAATTATTTTAGGTTCTGGTGTTGTTGATGAAGTTTATAAAGAATTTATAAAAATGGCTAATATTAAAGAAGGGAGTAAAGATGAGCTTAAAAAAGAGGCTGATAAAAAGTTAAATCCCGCACAAAGATTATTAAAATCGTTAGCAGATGTTTTTGTTCCAATATTACCTATATTAGTAGCAGCAGGTTTATTAATGGGAATAAATAATATCCTTACATCACAAGGATTATTTATTGAAGGAAAATCATTAGTTGAAGCATATCCACAATTTAAAGACTTAGCAGAATTAATAAATACTTTTGCTAATACTGGGTTTGCATTTTTACCAATATTCTTAGGGTTCTCAGCAGCTAAAGCTTTTGGTGGAAACCCATATTTAGGTGCTTGTATAGGTGCACTTATGATTCATTCAGATTTATTAAATGGATATAGTTATGGTGCAGCAGTTTTAGAAGGAACTGTACCAGTATGGAATATATTTGGTTTTACAATAGCCAAGGTTGGATACCAAGGAACTGTACTTCCAGTTTTAGCAGCAGCATTTGTACTAGCTAAAGTAGAAAAAACTTTACACAAAATAATACCTTCAGTATTAAATAATTTATTAACACCATTATTTACAGTATTTATAACTGGTATATTAACATTTGTTGTTATAGGACCTGTAATGAGAGTTTTTGGAGATGGAATAACATCAGGTTTATTATGGTTAATAAATACACTAGGGCCAATAGGTGGAGCAATATTTGGATTCTTATATGCACCAATAGTTATTACTGGTATGCATCATAGTTTTGTTGCTATAGAAACTCAATTATTAGCAGATATAGCAACTACAGGAGGGTCATTTATATTCCCAGTAGCAGCAATGTCAAATGTAGCACAAGGTGCAGCTGCATTATCAGTACTTTTAATATTAAGAAAAGATAATAAGATGAAGGGAATAGCTTCAGCATCTGGTATTTCAGCTTTATTAGGAATAACTGAACCAGCAATATTTGGTGTAAACTTAAAGTTACGTTATCCTTTCTTTGGAGCAATGATAGGTTCTGCAGTTGGATCAGGGTATGTAATGCTTACAAAAGTACTTGCAATATCTCCAGGGGCAGCAGGTTTACCAGGAATTATATCAATAAGACCTACATCTATAGTTAACTATATAATTGCTATGATACTTTCAATGGCAGTAGCAGTTATTTCAACTATTGTTATAGCTAAGGTTATGAATAAAAAACAAGCTGTTGAAAATCAAGAGCTTGCAGCATAAAATATTTTAGAAAAATAGGAGGAATTAGCATATGCTAATACCTTCTATTTTCTGATAGGTAAATAATTTTAAAATGGAAGATTAGGAGAAATTAATATGAAAGAATGGACAAGAGAAGAAAGATATAGAACAATATTAGAAGCATCAAATGAAGAACTAACTGAATTAAGAGATATAGTAAACAGTTGTCCATATAGACAAAAGTTTCATATTCAGCCTACAACAGGATTATTAAATGACCCAAATGGATTTTCTTATTATAATAATGAATATCATTTGTTTTATCAATGGTTTCCTTTAGGTCCTGTACATGGAGTAAAGCATTGGTATCATGTTTCTTCAAAAGACTTAGTTAATTGGAAGGATTGTGGTGTTGGTATAATTCCAACAGAACATTTTGAAAGTCATGGAGCATTTTCTGGTAGTGGTATAGCTGAAGATGATAAGTTATATTTATTTTATACAGGAAATACAAGAAATAAGGAATGGGTTAGAAATCCGTATCAATGTTTAGCCATAATGGATAAGGAGGGAAAAATAACTAAGAACAATGAAGCGATAATTAAGGACGTGCCAAAAGAGTATACAGATAATTTTAGAGATCCTAAAGTGTTTAAAGATAATAATAAATATTATTGCTTAATTGGAGCAGAAAGAAAAGAAAATTTAGGCACTATAGTATATTATGAATCAGATAATTTAAAAGATTGGACATTTAAAGGAGAAATAAAAACAAGTTTCTTTGGCAATGGATTTATGTGGGAGTGTCCAGATTACTTAAAGTTTGATGATAAAGGAGTTCTTATATTTTCACCACAAGGATTAAAAGCAGAGGGAGATAAATATAAAAATATATTTCAATCTGGATATTTAATAGGAGAAAATATTGATTTTTCTAATGGAGAATTTAAACATGGAGAATTTACTGAATTAGATAGAGGATTTGATTTTTATGCACCTCAAACTATGACAGATGATAAAAATAGAAGAATATTAATTGGATGGATGGGATTACCTGAAATTGATTACCCTAGTGACAAAAATCAATGGGCTCATTGTTTAACTTTACCTAGAGAATTACAATTAGTTAATGGAAGATTAATTCAAAAACCAGTAAAAGAATTAGAGCAGCTTAGAGGAGAAAAGTTAGAATTTTCATATGAGTTAAATAATGAAGAAAAAGCAATAGAGGGATTTAATGAAAAATCTTATGAATTAATATGTAATTTCAATAATTTTAATGGTAAATATATAGGACTAAAATTAAGAAAAAGCATAAATGAAGAAACTGTATTTTATTATGATATAGAAAATAAAAAGCTTGTATTAGATAGAAGTAAGTCAAAAGAAAAATTTGCATTAGAATATGGAACACAAAGAAAGTGTAAATATGATAATGATGAATTAAAGCTTCAAATATTTGTGGATATTTCATCTATAGAAGTATTTGTTAATGATGGAGAAGAAGTATTTACCTCAAGAATATTTACAGGTGATGAAAGTAATGAATTAAGCATTTTTGCTGATGGAAGTGCAAAAGCTGAAATGAAGGTATGGAAAATTAAATAAGATAAATATTTATAAAAGCCAAACTTTATGGAAAAATATAAGGTTTGGCTTTATTTTACTTTAAAAGAATTTATTAATGAAGCTTTATTTTGTAGAAAAAGCAATCCATATGGTATATAATATTTGTAAAGGAACAATGAGCTTAGGAGGAGATAACATGGATAAAATAATTGACTTTAATGAGCTTAAAAATAGAGTTAATGATAAAGATGTAGATCAATTTGAATCATATATTTATAGTTTATATTATAAAGTGGCTGAAGGAAAACTATCAATGGCTGAATTTTCAAGTCAATTAACGGAATATATGATGAAAAATAATATTTCACAAGATAAGTTTTTAAAGATGCAAACTAAACTTATGGAGAGATATGGTATAGACACTACTGGATTTGAAGAGCAATTAAAAAGATTAGGTTTAGATAATATTTCAACTAATCCTCAAGATTATGAAAAATATAGAAGAACAGTGGGATTTCAAGAAAAGTATAAAGATAGACTTAAAGTAAAAGGTGCAACTGAATATAGTATAAAAAATGATAAAAATAATCTTACTATTCTTTTAGATCAAAATAATGTTATTTTAAAGAGTTCAGAAAAGATTGATTTAAGTGATAATGAATTAAATGAGTTTTTATGTTCATATAAAAAGACAGTAGAAGAAGAATTACTTAAGATTTCAATTTGTGAAGATACAAGAGAATATGATTACTAAAAATAGAAACAAATTTCTATTTATTTTGAATAAAAATTATGTATAATTAATAAGGGAATAGCCAGTTAAGAACAATAAGTTATTAATTAAGATTAAGGCAAAATTAAGTTAATAATTTATTGTTAGAAAATTTTAAATCACAAACTGGATATGCCCTTATTTTATTGTATATAAATAAATTTGTACATAAATATTACAATGATGGAGGACAAAAATGAGCGTTTTAACAGTTAAGAATATTAGCCATGGATTTGGTGATAGAGCAATATTTGAAGATGTATCATTTAGATTACTTAAGGGAGAGCATGTAGGTCTTATTGGAGCAAATGGTGAAGGTAAGTCTACATTTATGAATATAATAACAAGTAAGTTAATGCCAGATGAAGGTAAGGTAATTTGGAGCAACAGAGTTAGAGTTGGATATATGGATCAGCATGCTGAATTAGAAAAAGGTCTAACTATTAGAGATGTATTAAGAAGTGCATTCAAATATTTATTTGACATGGAAGCTGAAATGAATGATCTTTATAATAGAATGGGCGAAATGAATGAAGATGAAATGAATAAGGCTTTAGAAAGAACATCTGTTATTCAAGACATGTTAGATAATAATGGTTTTTATGTTATAGATGCTAAGGCGGAAGAAGTTGCTAAGGGGTTAGGTCTTTTAGATGTAGGACTTGATAGAGATGTAACTGAGCTTAGTGGTGGGCAAAGAACAAAAGTATTGTTAGGAAAACTTTTACTTGAAAATCCTGATATATTATTATTAGACGAGCCTACTAACTATTTAGATGAAGCTCATATTGAATGGTTAAAGAGATTCTTACAAGCTTATGAAAATGCATTTATATTAATATCACATGATATTCCATTTTTAAATTCAGTTATTAATTTAATTTATCATGTTGAAAATAAAAAGCTTACTAGATATGTTGGAGATTATTATGAATTCCAAAGAATTTATGAAGCAAACAAGGCACAATTAGAAGCAGCATATGAAAGACAACAAGCAGAAGTTGCTCAACTTAAGGATTTCGTTGCTAGAAATAAAGCAAGAGTTGCAACTAGTGGGATGGCAAAGGCTAGACAAAAGAAGCTAGATAAGATGGAAATGATTGAGCTTGCAGCAGAAAAACCAAAGCCAGAATTTAATTTCTTAAAAGGAAGAACTTCAGGTAAGGTTATATTTGAAACTAAGGATTTAGTAATTGGATATAATGAGCCATTAACTAAGCCTCTTAATCTTTATATGGAAAGAGGACAAAAGATTGCTTTAGTTGGAGCAAATGGTCTTGGTAAGACTACTCTTTTAAAGAGTTTAATGGGATTAATTCCTTCATTAAGTGGAGAAGCTAATTTAGGTGAATATCAACAAATTGGTTACTTTGAACAGGAAATTAAGGAAGCTAATTATAATACTTGTATTGAAGAGGTATGGGAAAAGTTCCCTTCTAAAACTCAATATGAAGTAAGATCAGCTCTTGCTAAATGTGGTTTAACTACTAAGCATATTGAAAGTAAGGTATGTGTATTAAGTGGAGGAGAACAAGCTAAGGTTAGATTATGTAAGCTTATTAATGAAGAAACAAATATCTTAATCCTAGACGAGCCTACTAACCATTTAGATGTTGAAGCTAAAGATGAGCTTAAGAGAGCTTTAAAGGAATATAAGGGAAGTATATTACTAGTATGCCATGAACCAGAGTTCTATAAGGATGTTGTAACAGATATTTGGAGCTGTGAAGAATGGACAACAAAAGTAGTATAGTAAATAATCAAAGTTTATTAAGTAATTATTAGAAGATTAATTATTTTATATAGACAAAGAAGAACTAGATTTTATTTATTGTGGGTAGAAGCTAGTTCTTATTTATTATCAAGATTTTATTTAATTTTTTTACGGTGAATAGAAAATATTGTATTAATACTAAGCCTTTTCCAGTAAGCTATGGTGATATTGTTAATATTAGATTTGGAAATATTCAAATGCATCATCATCCAATTCATTTGCATGGACATGAATTTAAAATCGTAGGAGCAGATGGATTTCCAATAAGAAAAAAGAATCAAATTTATAAGAATACAATCTTAGTATCTTCGGAAGAAACTTGGGATATAGAATTTGAAGCAAGAAATCCAGGAATATGGCCAGTGCATTGTCATATGCTACATCATGTAACAAATAATAGAATAATAGGTATTGGATGAATGTTTACTACAGTAAATTATATATAAATAAATATTAAAAATAAGATTAGTATACTTAAAATGTTAAAATGAAATTTATATAATAAATAATTTAAAAATGAGGAGCTACACATAGAGGGAATTTATTAATTCAACTTTATGGAGCTCTTTGATTTATTTATAAGATAAATATGTAAAAGTAGACATAAGTAAAATATCTATATATAATTATATTAAAACATAGTAATGCAAATATAAATTTTATTTGCTACTTAAAAGGAGGAAAGATTTGATAAAAAGAATTTGTAAGCAATGTGGAAAAGAATTTACACTTAATGATTCAGAAATAAAATTTTATAAAGAAAAAAATTTAGATTTACCTAAAAGATGTAGTGAGTGTAGAAAAGAAAATAAAAATAATAAAGATGATTTAAATAATACATATAATAAAAATTTAAAATCTAATAACAGTAATATTGATAATAATAGTAAAGATATATATAATTCATTAAAAAATAATGAAAACAAGAATAATAAAAATAAAACAACATTAGGAAGTATTGTTGCAGCTGGATTAATAGTTTTATTTTTAATTATAAGTAAATTTTTCAATATAGACCTTGATTGGAATACTATATTTAACAATCAGCAAAGTACGCAACAACAAAATACTAAATCACTTGAATTTAGAAATGATAAGCTATGGGAAGATCATTTCTTAAAGCATGGAAATGAATTTGGATATTCTACTAAGGAGGAGTATTTAAAGGGTGCAAATGAAGTTATTAATTCTCAATATTCTTTACATAAGTTAGAAGCAGAAGATAATGATGAAATATATTATGATGAAGATAAAAATGAAATAGTTTTTGTATCATCTGATGGATATATAAGAACTTATTTTAAGCCTAGTGAGGGAATTAATTATTATAATAGACAATAAAAAAATCTACAGTATATTTTAAGTACTTTTAAATATACTGTAGATTTTTTTATAATAAATTATATGATTGACATTTTTATATTCGTTAATTATTGGGCTTGGAAAATTGTAATATAATTTGATTACCATAAGTATATTGCAATAAATTATTTAGTTTAAAGTTACTAATTAAATTATTGGTAAATAGTAATAGCTTTTTATAATATTCACTATCATGATTTATATACAAATCTTTAATAATATAAACAATGAGATTATTAGTAGTTTCTAATGCTTTATAAGTTATATTTTGGGCATTAATATCATTTGAAAACTTTTCATAATAATCAATAATAACATAATCAAAATTTATTGGACTATTGTAACGAATATAGGTTTTATGAAGTTTAGATGCTATTTTAAAAGAAGGAGAAGAATTTTCAGCCATATAAAAATTTAAGTTTTTTCTATTTGATTTAAGCATGAGACCATTACTTCCAGAATGACAGTATATATCTAAAATATTTAAGTTTTCTAGAGAAGGAATTATAGAAAGATAGCTAAAATTAAAATATAATTCACTTACGCTTAGAAAAGAGTAAAATTTTTATAAGTTTATCTGATGAAGAGGGCTTTGGATTATAAGTAGCTGAGGCAATGGTAATGGGATGTATTGTTATAGGATATCATGGGCAAGGAGGATTATAATATTTTAAAAATGAGTTTTCTTATACTATAAATCAAGGTAATATAATTGAGCTATGTAAAAATGTAGAATTAGTTATTGATTTAATAGAAAATAAAGAGGAAGAATATTTGTTTAAAGCTAAAACATCAAGAAAATTTATTTTAGATAACTATTCAATTGAAGAGTAAGAAAGAACAATAGTTGATGCTTGGAATGATATATTAACAAGAGCTTAATTAGCAATACTATAGTTTAGCTAGTCTAAACTATAGTACAATTTATATTATGTGATAAAACTTTAATTAATAAATTTATTTGTGAAAATGTTAATTCTATTATTTCCATAAGAAATTTCATTATTTAAGATAAAATTAAACTTAGTTTTTAAATAATAAATTAAAAGTGATAGGTTTTTAGAATTTTCAGAAGTATAATTAGTATATAATGAGGGATTAATAAATAAAGCAATATTTTTAGAAGATTTTAAAGCTTTAAATAGTAAACTTTTAGCTAAAACATCTTTTAAAAATTTAGCATCATTATTTATTAAAATATAATCAAAATTAATATCAATACTATCCATAGAAAATGTTTTAAGTAATTTACTAGCTATTTTATAAGAACCATTATTATTATTTCCAATATAAAAATCTATATTTTTTCTATGAAATTTAAGCATTAATCCATTAACACCACAATTACCATATATGTCTAATACTTTTAAATCATTTATTTCAGGTATTATTGCTAAATAAGCTAAGTTAAAATAAACATCTGAAATATCTATATTCCATTTTTCTTCAAATTTTCTTTTATTTTTTTGAAGTATTTCGTTATAGGAACTATCTGTGCTAAAAGAAGCACTGCCATAGTGATGAACAAATGTATCATGGCATAATAAAAGTTTATATTCAGCATTAATTATTCTAAAGCAATAATCATCATCTTCAAAGTTTCCAGGAAAATAAATTTCATCAAGCAATCCAACCTTATCAAGAACTTCTTTTTTTATAAGCATGCTGTAGCCAACTAACATAATTCTTTCTTCCCATTTAGTTTTATCACTTATATTTATTTTATAAGCAAATTCCTGCATTTCATTTAGTGTTTTATAAGTAGTAGGAATGCTTTGCCAATAAGAAGATGAGTTTGTTACCGGGCTAACAGCACCTATATTGTCATTACTATATAAAGCAATTTTTAAATTTGTAAGCCAATTATAAGTAACAACAATATCATTGTTTAAAAGTAAAATATCATTAAGGGGATTGGCTAGTTTTATACCATCATTACATCCACCAGGAAAACCCCTATTATAAGTGTTTAATTGAAGTTTTATATCATATTGAGTTTTTAACCAATTTTTTGTTTCTTCATTAGAATTATTATCTATAACAATGATTTCGTAATTTTCATTATGAGTATATTTTCTAATACTTTCTAGGCATTGTTTAGTATAATTTAAATTATTATAACTTAAAATTATTATACTTGTTCCATGATTTTTTATTAAATTATCAGTCATATATAAACTTCCTTATAAAATAGAAATAATAATTATAATATGAAAATACACATATATGATGAATAATATATGTTTATAATAGCAATTTTAAATTGGGGATATATTACAAAAATAAAATCTCTATGTATAAATAACTTAGAGATTTTATTTTTTATAAAGTTTTTAAAACTAAATTTGAAATCCCAAGAATATTTCACAAATTGCCATTACAACAAAATAAGTTCCAAGGATATAAGGTGTTGCAGCTATTGCAATAACAGGATTAGCAAGAATTATTAATCCTAAAAGTACTAAGAGAATACTATAAATCGTGTTAAAGTTAAAACCTAAACTTTTATATTTTAAGGAAATTATAAAAAGATAAACGCCTCTAATAAGAGCCCATATACCACATAAAATAGCTACTGTATCAACTGTATCTATAGGAGAAATACACAAAATTATCCCAAATAAGATTGAAATTATACCATTAATAATTAAAAATATTTTAGTTGAAGATGAAAATGCTCTAAGTAATGTAAATATTCCTGTAACAATAATTAAAACACCACATACATTAACTAAATTTACAAGAGTGCTAAAAGGCCTTAAAAAAAATAAAATACCTATTATTCCAAATAAAATCCCTTCAACTATAAAGAATTTTTCAAAAAAATCTTTCATAACTCATCACATCCTTAAAAAATAACCTATTATTAACATTAGTATATGTTAATTTTTTTATAATATAATAAAATTTAAAAAATATTAATTTATTGAATTATTGTATAAATTTAAGAGAAATTATATAGTTTAATTAAAAAAAGTGGGGATATTAATGAAGTTAAAATATGAAGCACTTCCACCAGTAGGGATGCGAATTATTAAATCAGCAATAGGGTACTGTTAGGATTTATTAAGAAGAGCTTTCAGAAAGATATGGAGCAACTTATTTAATGTGTATAGAATAAAGTGAAAAAATAAATAAAGTATACATAGAAATGATTTAAATAGGTTATGTGGAAAATTTTAAAGTTTTAAAATATGAATCAGAAGATTTTCCGGGATATTCATACATAAAATTATATAATAAAAATGCTAATAAGGAAAATATGATAAATGAAATAAAGTCAATTATTAATGTTGATAAAATAATTAGATTTGAAACTGTTAAAGAAGAAAATAGCATAGTGATTAGTGGAAATTATTCTAATGAAATGGTAAAAAGCTTAAAAAAATATATGAACCTTATTTTTGGAAAAAGTAAATTAAGAAGTTGTATAGGTTATATAATTTATAAATAACCTATACAAATACTTCACCAGTTTGACTAGTTTTATAAATTTCAGATAAAGCATGTACTCTAATTATATTAATTAAAATTGAAAAAAGATATGCATGATATAAATTTTCATAAGGTGATAAATCTATATCTTGAGATAAAACTTCTTTTTGAAATCGTCTTTCCTCTAATCTATTGGTAGATTCAATAAATAAAAATATATATCCAACCAATATAAATTCAGAACCAAGCAAAGTAACTGAAGTTGAAGTTTCACCAGTATTATTAATGTCTAAAACTTCTAAAATATCTAAGTTAGATCCATGGATAAAGAAAAAATAACCTATAACTAATAAAGAGGAACCGAATTTTTCAATATTTGCAAGTTGAATATCTAATTGTTTAAAGTACTCTTCAAATTCATCATTATTAATTTTATTGTTTTCATAGTGCAATTTAATAAACTCCATACAATTGATTTTATGAAGGGGGCTATATAACATTATATGAAATTTAATATAATATTGTACAAATTTGAATTGAATCTAAATAATTAAATTGATCCAATTAGTTTTTTACTGTTTACATATGTATCAATCATTTGTTATTCTCCTTAAAATAAGAAAGTAAATTTTTAATTATAATACCAAATAATAAATTAAATATAAATTAAATAGCACAATTAACTTAATAATAATTGGAAAAATAAGTATTGGCAATGGATTAAAGTGAAATTTTATTTGATGATTTTATACAAAATTTAAATTGATTATGAGAAATGATATAAAAATAAATAACTTAAATGTATAAAATTAGAGATGAATTTAACACAATATATTTTTTGAAACTCATTGACTACTATTAATGAATTAGATGTAATGTAAACATAAACAAAGAAAAAAATATTAAAAATTGAAAAAAGTTACAAAAGAGTGGGTTTTAATTTTTGATACATTTTGGAAACGATACCTAATATGAAAGTTATTAACTTTAGATAAATATTTATAATGTTAATTATAAATAAACTTTATTATTTTTTTTAGTGGAACCGTTTCTAAAAAGGTTAAATAATATTTATTATGTATTTTAAGTTGTTATCAACTTTAAAAATAAATTGATTTTGTGTAAAAGTGGAGGAGAATTATTATGAAAAAATTATTAGTAACATTACTTGTAGCAGCAACATCTGTAAACTTTGTAGCTTGTGGATCAAGTAATAAGGGAAATGATGATAAAACTACTACTTCATCAGGAAATAGTGATAAGAAGGTAACTTTAAAGGTTCAAGCAGAAAAAGAATGGGTAAGTTATTATGAAAAGGTTAAGGATACAATAGTAGAAAAATATCCAAATGCAACAATTGAAATTCTTGAAACAGGATCATTTGACCACTTAGATGTATTAGATAAAACAGATGCAACAAACTCAGATATTGCTGATGTATTTGCTTTACCAGCAGATAGATTATATAGCTTAGCTAAGAATCAAGTTTTAGCTGCAATGCCCGCTGATGAAATGGCAAAAGAAGTTGGTGGATTTAATGATTTTGAAAATGGATTAGGTGGAAACTTTAAAATTGATGGTGAATATTTAGCATTCCCTTACAATATAGAAACTTTAATTGGATATGTTAATGTTGAAAATGCTAAGGCAGCAAATATTGATACAAGCAAAGAAATTGAATTTACAAGCTTAGAATACAATCAAATTTTAACAACTGTTCATGATGCATGGTATGGAGTTGCATTTACTAATTCAGCTGATTTTGATTTACTATCAAAAGATTTAAAAAGTGATGCTACCAAAGAATGGTCAGAATTAACAGAACAACAAAAAAAATTATTTGAAGGATTATATAATTACTGGAAAGCTCATAAGGAAAACAATACATCTTTATGGGATAAAGAGGCTGCTGGAGGATATATTGATGAACAATTTAAAACAGGTGAAAGCGATGCTGTAAAGATTGATGGTCCTTGGGCTACTTCTTCAGTTAGTGAGTTAGTTGGAAGTGATGACAACCTACAAATAATTCCATTAAGTCAAATCACATTTAATGGACAACCATTAAAACACTGGAAAGGTGGATGGGGTCTTGGAATAAATGCAAGATGTGAAGATAATGAAGAACAAATGGAAATTGCAGAGGCATTTATTAAAGAGCTTATAAATCCTGAAAATGCAAAAGAATTATTTTATGCAACAGGTAAGATATTAGAAAATGCTACAATTGATAATTATCAAGGAATAGATAAATTACAATTAAAAGTTATTGAAGCTACTTACGATAGTTATAAAGTTGCTGAAAATAGACCTTTGTTTAGTGAATATGGACAAGTTTGGGATACATGGCAAAATGCTTTATTATCATGGTCTGCTAAAAAACCTGCAAATGCAGAAGAAGCATATAAGGAAGTTAAAGCATCATTTGACGGTATGATGGCAAATCTTAATCAATAAAAGTTTTACAGATATTAAATGAGTTAAAAAGTTAAATACGCTAATTTAAGTTAATAGTGTATTATATATTAATCAGAAACACTTTATTAAGTGTTTCTGAAATATTTAAATCGCTATATTTTCCTAAAAATTATTAGTATATTCAAATTTATAATATAATAAAAGCTATTAACTTAAATTGGCTTTTAATTAATGGGAGGAATTCCACATGAGAGAAAGTATAGAAATGCCAAAAGGTATATTTTATACAATAGTAACAATATGTTCATTAATTATAATGCTAACATCACTTGAAATATTGATTAAAGCAAAAGATGCAGAATTATTTAATATGTGGTTACTTAGCAGTAATTTAGGAGAAGATTTATTAACTAAGACAACAGATGAGTTATATTCTACATATTTAAATATATGTATGGCAACATTTTTTATTAGAGCAATAACACCAATGGCTGTGGCAATTCACAGTTATTTTACTTTTACAAAACTTAGAGTTAATAAGATGTTTGTAATAATATGGTCTGTAATTATAGTAGGGGCATTTGTATTAACATTTTTAGGAGAACAGTTTTATTCAATATTCTTTATCGGATGTATAATAGGTTATTTAGCTTTAATTTTTATAATGGGTTACTTAGGGAAGTGTATCAAAAATGTTAATAGTATTTAAGCATAGAGTTATTCAGAAGGTATAAAAGGAGGTAAAAGGGTTGAGAAAATTCAATAAGCACTTATATGATAATATTAATCGAGAATATGATAGAAAAAATTTATACCTATATGAAGTTTCGGTTTTACAGGAAAAAATTGAAGCTGCAACTGGTAAGGAAAAACAAGATTTAGAAAATAAATTAAATCAGCTAGTTAAAAATAAGAAAGATCACCCTTATAATAAGCAATTAGCGGAGTATAAAAATAAGGAAAAGGCATTTCTTTCAGAAGTAAATAAAAATATATCTAATTATAAATCAAAGGTAGATAAAAATTTATCACCTAAAGTTCAAAAACTAGAAATAAGATTATTTAAAGCTAAGGAATTAGTTAAATTTTATAAAAATTATACTAAACTTACTTATGATGCAGAATTGATATATGAACAAAGCAAAATTGAAATTGCACAAATACCACCAGTAATTGAATTTGCAAAATCTGCATCAAGCGAATTAGTAAAGGCACAAGATAAGTTAACTAAGATAAATCAAAAAGAAAATGAAAAATTTGAAGTTGAATTTAAATCATTTAAAGAAGAGGAAAATAAAAAGTTACAAGATAGAATTAAAGAGGTTAAATCTAAGTGTAAAGAAGGATTAATTTCAAGACAAGCAAAAGATAATACAATTAAAGAGTTAAAAAGAAGATATAAAGAAGCAATATTAGTTAAATCATTTGAAAATGAAAAAATTTATAATGAAGAAATTATAAAAAATAAGAAGTATGAACTTTCAAAAGCTATTAAACAAAAAATTAATACTGTAAATATTAATGTTGCAGATTTAAGAAGAGTTTATCCAGTTGAAAGTGAAAAAACTTTACCATGGGTATCTTGGGTTACATTCTTAATTCCAGGTTTAGCCCAATGTATAAATAAACAATATGTAAAAGCGATTATAATGTTCTTTGCAACAATATATATATATGCCGTGGCTATTCCATATGCCTTAGGATATGGAAACTATAAAGGGGAAGGTATTGCAGGGCTTGTATCATTAGCAGCTGGTAAAGGAAGACTTGACAGATCAATTATCTTTATGATTGAAGGTATACTTGCAATATTCTTAGTATTAATAGGAATATTTTTAATCTATTTATGTTTCAAGGATGCAAATAAAGTTGAAAAAGATACAATTAAGGGGACTAGATACAGAAGTTGGACAGAAACTAAGCAAATTTTATTTGAAGATGGATTCCCTTATTTAGTTTTATCGCCAGCAGCTATAATTACTATTTTTATAGTTTGTATCCCTGTTGTTACAACGATTCTTTTAGCATTTACAGGAATGGGACCAGACACTCAAGCTAAGTTTGGATGGGAAGGATTAAAGAACTATAAGATGATTTTCTTAGGACAAGGAATGGTTGGTTCAATATTCTGGAGAATATTAGGATGGACAATAATTTGGACTATAGGAGCTACAACTTTAGCAATTGCATTAGGATTTATTTTAGCGATAGTTCTTAACAATGACAGAGTTAAAGGAAAAGTTTTATTTAGATCAATATATCTTTTACCTTGGGCAGTACCTGCATTTATTTCAATACTATTCTTTAGTATTTTAGCAGCTGATGGTGGAACAGTAGTAAATGCACTAAAAGGTATTTTTGGAGCAAAATTCTCAATAAAAAATGATCCATTTGTTATAAGAATTACGTTAATATGTATACAAGCATGGTTAGGTAGTGCATATATATTCTTACTATCAACAGGAGTACTTCAATCTATTAATGCTGAATTATATGAAGCTGCTGATATTGATGGAGCTACAAACTTTAATAAATTAACTAAAATAACAGTACCTCTTGTTTTATTCCAAACAGCACCACTTTTAGTTGGGCAATATACATTTAACTTTAATAACTATAGTATTATAGCATTATTTAATAATGGGGGACCATTTGATCCAACTAAATATGGTAACCTTGCAGGTTCATCAGACCTATTAATATCTTATATATTTAAGTTAACTATGAATAATCAATATCAAGCTATTGGAGCAACTATAACAGTTATTATATCTATAGAACTTATGATTATTGCATATATAGGGTATAGAAATACAGATGCATTTAAGAGGGGGTAAGAATGATGAGTATATTTAAAAATAAGAAAAATGATTTATATCTTTCTGATAAGCAACCTCTTACTGTAGGAGGAAAAATAGCACTTGCTATATCATATATATTTTTAATACTATGGGCAGTAATAGTAATAGTTCCAATATCACAAATAGTGATATCATCATTTAATGGAGCACAATCAAGCAGACTTATAATTGGTGGGAAATTTAAATTTTCATTCAAACATTTTGAAATATTATTTAAGGAAACTGATTATTTAAAATGGATGGGAAATACTTTATTTGTAAGTATTACAACAGCAATTTTAGTTATAATAATAGTTTCATTTACTGGATATGCATATTCAAGATATAGATTTAAAGGGAAAAAAGCATCTCTTATGACAGTTATGTTTATCCAAACAATCCCAACATTTGTTGGTATTACAGCATATTTTACAATGTATTCTATTGCATCAGATATTATGCCAGGCTTTACAAGACAAATGATGCTTATTCTTATATATGCAGGTGGCGGTATAGCAGGTAATACAATAATTTTAAAGGGGTATTTAGATTCAATATCTACAGAGCTAGATGATGCAGCTAAAATAGATGGTTGCTCTAGCATGAAAATATATAGACTTATTATAATGCCAATTGCAAGACCAATGCTTGCAATAATAGGGTTATGGTCATTTATAGGACCATTTGGTGATTACTTATTACCAAAAGTATTGTTAAATTCATCAGCTGACTATACATTAGCTGCTGGTTTACAAACTCTTATAACAGATGAACGTACAATAAATCAGCCAGCATTTACAGCAGGTGCACTTTTAACAGCAATACCTATAGTAATTTTATTCATTGTATTACAAAAACAATTAGTATCAGGTCTTTCAAATGGGGCTACAAAAGGATAGGATAGGAGATAGTAGATATGAAAGTAACATTAAATAATATAGGAAAGAAATATGAAAGTAGAGAAGACTTTACTTTAAGACATATAAATTTAGAAATTGAAGATAAGGACTTTTGTGTAATTTTAGGGCCATCTGGATGTGGTAAAACTACTTTATTACGTATGATTGCTGGACTTAATTCAATTACTGAAGGGGATTTAATATTTGGAGAAAAGAGAGTAAACAAGCTAGCTTCAAAGGATAGAGATATAGCAATGGTTTTCCAAAGTTATGCTTTATATCCACATATGACCGTTTATGATAATATGGCATTTTCATTATCAATGAGAAAAGAAAGAAAAAATATTATTAATGAACGTGTTAATGAAGCAGCAAAATTACTTCAAATTGAAAAATATTTATATTCTAAACCATCAGATATTTCTGGGGGACAAAGACAAAGAGTTGCTTTAGGAAGAGCAATCGTTAGAAAGCCAAGTGTTTTCTTAATGGATGAACCTCTTTCTAACTTAGATGCAAAGTTAAGAGAGCATATGAGAGTTGAATTAGTTAGAATTCATAAAGCACTTGGAACAACTTCTATTTATGTAACACATGACCAAGTAGAAGCTATGACAATGGCAACAAAAATTGTCTTAATGAATGATGGGAAAATTCAACAAGTTGGTAAACCATATGAGTTTTACGATAAGCCACAAAATATGTTTGTTGCTAGATTTATTGGATCTCCAACAATCAATATGATTAAGGGTAAAATAGATGGAAAGAAATTTGTTTCTGAAGATGGATTAATTTCTATTACACCATCAGATGAAGATTTAAAGTCATTAGCTTCATATAATGGAAAGGATGTATATTTAGGAATTCGTTCTGAAAGGTTTGTTGGAGATGCTAAAAATGATACATTTGAAGCTACAATAGATGTTATAGAAGTTTTAGGTAAAGAAAAGACTCTTTATGTTAAACTTAAGAGTGGTAAAGATCTTGTAATAACTGTACCTGGATATTATCAATATGAAGTTGGTGAAAAGCATAACTTTGGATTTGATTTAGGTGCATTACATTTCTTTGATGCTGAAACTGAATTAAGAATAAATTAATAAAAGAATATTAATATAATTATTTAAAATGATATTTTTTAAAGCTGGAACTATATTATAATGAGTTCCAGCTTTTTTGTATAGAAATTTATGTTAAGTTATAAAATTTTTAAGGACTTATTTAAGAAAAAATAGAATATAGTTAAAGAGAGGTTATGAAATCATAAAATATTTACATTATTTTAATTAAAGGTGAGAGGTATTATAAGGTATATGAATAGCTTTGAAATTTTTACAGGTATTTTTGGGGGCTTAGGCTTATTTTTGTATGGAATGAAACAAATGAGTGATGGACTTGAAAATGTTTCGGGAGAGAAATTAAAAGGTATTTTGGAGAAAATTACTAGTAATAAAGTTATGGGGGTATTAGTTGGAACTGCAGTTACAGCCATAATACAAAGTTCTAGTGCAACCACAGTAATGGTAGTTAGTTTTGTTAATGCTGGATTAATGAATTTAAGTCAAGCTATAGGTGTTATATTGGGTTCTAATATTGGAACGACAATAACGGCACAAATGGTAAGTTTTAGATTAGAAGTAGTTGCACCTATATTTATTGGAGTTGGAGAAATATGTGCATTAACGGCTAAGAAAAAAAAGATTAAGGATATTTCTGTGATTTTAATTGGATTTGGAATATTATTTATGGGGATGGGATTAATGTCTTCATCAATGAAGCCAGTAGCAGAGTTAGAAGTGTTTAAAAAGGCAGTAATAGTTTTAGGAAGATATTCTGTATTAAGCGTTTTAGTTGGGGTTATAATAACAGCAATAGTACAAAGTTCATCAGCAACTACAGCTATATTAGTTGCATTAGCATCAGCTGGAACAATTGACATGAAAATTGCATTTCCAATAGTATTAGGATGTAATATAGGTACATGTGTTACAGCGATAATAGCTTCATTAGGAGCAAATAGAACAGCAAAGAAAGCAGCATTATTACATCTTTCATTTAATATATTTGGAACTATTATATTTTTGCCATTAGCTTCATATATTATAAAATTTGTTGCCTTTTTAAATCCAGATAATTTAGGAAGACAAGTTGCAAATTCGCATACTATTTTTAACATATTAATAACATTGGCAGTATTACCAATATCAAATTACTTTATTAAATTTATAAATAAAATATTACCTGAAAACTATGAAAAAGAACCTTATGGAGCAATATATTTAGATAAGAAGCTTTTAGAAACACCAATGGTTGCAAGTACACAAGCTGTTAAGGAAACTATTAGAATGGCAAACATATCAAAAAATAACTTTAAATTAGCAATGGAAGCATTTTTTTTAGGTGATGAAAATCGTATTAATAAGGTATATGAAAATGAAAAAGTTATAAATAGGTTGGAAAGAGAAATAACAGAATATTTAATTGAATTATCACAACATAATCTACCAGAAGAAAATGCTCAATTAGTAAGTATACTTTATCATACTATAAATGATGTAGAAAGAATATGAGACCATGCAGAAAATATTGTAGAGCTTGCAATGAGTAAAATTAATAATAAAATAGAAATGTCAGATGAGGCATTAAGTGAAATGAATGAAATTTTTCAAATAACATTAAAATCATTAGATATTGCAATAAAATCATTTGAAAATAATAAAAATAATAATGATATTAATGAAGAAATAGAAGATAAAATTGATACTCTTGAGAAGAAATTTAGAAATAATAATATAGCAAGATTAAATGCTAAACAATGTTATGCTAATGCAGGAGTAATGTTTTTTGACCTTTTATCAAATCTTGAAAGAATAGGAGATCATGCTAATAATATTTCAAATATTAAAGAAGAGTATACTCATAAAATTTATATTTAAAAATTTATGTAATTTGTAATAAGTAATTTAAAATTTTCATATTGTTTATTGTAAAAATATTTTAAAAGGAAAGGGTTAATGTATAAATTAAATTATTGTTTGGATTGTCAAAGGGTATTTACTATAGATGATAAATGTAAATATTGTAACTCAAAGAATGTAAGGGAGTTAAAAAGAGGAAAAGCTGTCAATATAATTGGTGATAAAAATAAGGCAAGATTTTTAAGATATAAAGATGGAAAAGTAAGTGTAATTTTATATACTGAAGATAAGCAAAAAATTATTAAAGATTTTGAAATAGAAAAAATTAAAAAAATATTATGAATTATAAAAAATAGTGTATACAGTTTTGTATTGCACTATTTTTTATATAAATTTATTAATGTTAATCAAATAGTTTTTTGATTTCAGAAAGATGATTTATTGTTAAATTGTATCCATGGTCATAAGACGATTTAAGTTTATTAATATCCTTTTCAAAGCTATCTAAATTATATTCTGGTCTTAATATTAATACTTTTCCTTCATTTTCTAATTGTTCACAAAATTTAACAGTTTCATTATAGTGATTATGTCTATTTAAAAGGGGAGTTTTTAAATTAGGATATTTTTTATTTAATAATTTAGCAACTAATATATTTTTTTTACTTAATTCTTTTTTATATCCTTTTGGCTGAGTAAGAACTATTAAATGTTTAGTATTACCATCAGCAATTGCTTTCTTTATTGGAATTGGATCACAAAGTCCACCATCATAATATTCCTTTCCATTGATTTTTATAACTGGGAAAAGTAGCGGAATAGCACAAGTAGCTCTTAACATAGTAGCTTTATCATCTAAATCTTTACCATTTAAGTATTCAGTTTTACCAGTATGTGCATTTGTAACACCTACTAATACTTTTCCAGGATATTTTCTGTACGTATCCATATCAAATGGTATAAGATTATTTGGAATTTCATCAAAAACAAAATCAAGTCCAAATATACTTTTACATCTTAAAAAATTTCTATAGCTTAAATAACGGTTATCATTTCTATATTTAGTTACAACTTCAAGATTACGTCCTTTTTGTTTTGAAATGTAAGAAACCCCATTAGTGATACCAGCAGAAACTCCTATACAATATGGAAAAGTAATGTTATTGTCAAGTAAAGCATCCATTACTCCAGCACTAAAAATTGGTCTAAGTGTTCCACCTTCTAAAATTAAACTAGGCATAAAATGGCTCCTTTCGTAAAAGTATTATTAACTAATTATAAAACAAAATAAATTTTAACACAAATATTTACACTTGGGGGATGATATTGTTAATATATAAATAAGGAAGGTGTGAAAATGTTTTTTATAGGTGTATTTGGAATAGATAATAAAGAAAAAGAAATTAAAATTTTAAATAATTTTTGCTGTAAAAATTGTAATGAATCTAGTGAAGCAAAATTAATAAAGACTTATTCATTTTTTCATTTCTTTTTTTTACCATTATTTAAGTGGAATGAAAAATATTATGTAATTTGTAATGGGTGTAATTCTATATTTAATATAGATAAGGAAAAAGGAAAAGCAATTGAAAGAGGAGAAAAATCAGAAATTTCATATTGGGATTTAAAAGAAGTAAATAATAGTTATGAAAATTATTATATTAGAAAATGTCCAAAATGTAATAGGGAATTAGAAAATGATTTTGAATATTGTCCATATTGTGGAGAAAAGCTTAAATAGTAATTTTTATTTAAATTATTAATATTTTATAATATTTTTAATAACTGAAGGGTATGGTTTTTATTAAAGTATATTAATTTATTTTTTACAAATAGGTTAATATACCTTGATGAAACCATTTTTTTATTATTAATGTGGGCATTAATAAATAAAATGTATTATAATAGTTTTCATAATGATAATTAAAGATATTTATAATTAATTGGAGAAAACAATGAAAAAGAAATTAATAAGAAATATTGTGATTGCAGTATTTATAGGAAGTATATTTTATGGATTTATGGGAAATAAGTCTAAAAACATAATAATAGAAGTTGATGGTATGGTTATTGAAAGAAAAACTACTGAAAAAAGAGTTGGACAAGCAATAAAGGAAGCTAACATAAACTTAAATGATAATGATAAGTTAAATTGTAAAATTGAAGATAAGATTAAAAATAATCAAAAAATAGTAATAAATAGAGTATTAACAAAATCAGAGGAAGTAATTGAGCCAATAGAATTCAATGAAGTAATTGTAAAGGACTATAAAACACCTGTAGGGGAAAGTAGAGTTGTTTCAGAAGGCGTTCAAGGACAAAATAAAAGATTTTATACAGTAACATATGAAGATGGAAATGAAGTAAATAAAGTTTTAAATGATGAAGAAGTATTAAGTGAGCCTGTTGATAGAGTAATAGCAGAAGGAATATTTGAAGCTGATAGTTTAACTGTTTGTGTAAATAAAAGCAGGCAATTACCATCTACTTATCAGCCAAGTGATTTAGTTTTACCAAATGTGAGAAGTGCTAATAGCAATAATAGATTATATATGAGAAAGGAAGCGGCAGGAGCATTAGAAGAGTTATTTAAAGCAGCAGAAAAAGAAAATTACTATTTATATGCTATATCTGGATATAGATCTTATAGTTATCAAAAGAGTATATATAATCCATATAGCGGATATTCAGCTCCACCAGGTGCTAGTGAACATCAGCTTGGATTAGCAATGGATATTACATTAGCTAAATATAATGGAACTTTATCTGTAAATTTTGGAAACACTAAAGAAGGTGCATGGATTAGAGAAAATGCCCACAAATACGGATTTATAGTCAGGTATTTACAAGGTAAAGAAGAGGTAACGGGATATAAATATGAGCCTTGGCATATTAGATATTTAGGTGTTGATTTAGCTACTGAATTATATGAAAAGGGGATTACATTAGAAGAATATTATGGAGAATATTAAAATTAATATTTATTAATTAATGTTTTATATAGAATAATTATCCTATAAATTATTATATATTTTAATATAGAAATTTATAGGAGTGAGTTTTTGTATTGTAGAGATTGTGGACAACTTATAAGTAATACAAGTAATAAATGTACTAATTGTGGAACTAAAAGGGGGTTAGGAGAAAACTATTGTTATAAGTGTGGCTCTAGAATTAAAGATAAGAATCAAGAGTTTTGTGATTTTTGTGGAGCAAATTTAAATGAAAATAAATATATAGTTAATGAAAAGTCAAAAAGTAAATTACTTGCTATATTTTTAGCGTTATTTTTAGGCACAATGGGAATTCATAGATTTTATTTAGGTTATATTAAAATTGGAATTGTTCAATTTATATTATGGGTATTAGGTTTTTTTACAGGGGGAATAACGTGGATTATTACTGAAGTATGGTCATTTATTGAATTTATTTTGATTTTTATTAATAAGATAAAGGATTCTAATGGTAATGAATTAGAATAAAAGTGTGATTGTAATATTTTGAAATAAAAGGGGTATACTAGTTTTTTGGTATAGCGTAAGGACAATAGAAATTTGTTTTTATGTAATTTTAAAATAACTTAGTATAGTCCTTTTTTATTTTTATCAATTATTATTTTATAAAAGTAAAGTTTTAAATAAGAAAGAGTTATATTTTATTAAAGTAATGTATTTCTAGGAAGTTAATTAAATTAGAATTTAAATAAGAAGTTAATAAATATTTATTACAATAATAATTTAAAAGATTGTCATCAAAAATTTTTTTCATTTGTACTCCTATATAGATAATAATATAAATTTATATAAAAAAGATTATACTATTAATTGCTAAATAGGACAAATGTCCTATTTTTATATTATAACTATATGATAGTATTGTTTCTATAATTTTAACTGGAGGAATTTAAATGTATAATATTTTAGCATTGGCAATTGGTGCACTTATTTCTGTTATGGTATCTTTAAATAGCGGATTAGAAAGTTATATTGGAAGTACATATTCTGTGGTGATTATTCATGCAGTTGGACTTATTTCTATACTTATAGTTGCAGCAATAAAGAAGGAAAAAGTAGTTATAAAGGAAGCAATACCTTTTTATTTATTTTTAGGTGGAATTTTTGGTGTTATGCTTACATTAGTTAATGTAATAACTATAGGAAGCCTAGGAGTTGCATTAACAACAGCACTTGCAGTATTTGGGCAATTAGTTTTTTCATCACTAGTAGACCATTTTGGGTTATTTGGTTTAACTAAATATGAATTTAATCCTAAAAAGCTTATAGGATTTCTTATAGTATTTATAGGAATAGTTATTATGACAATAGCATAGGGGAGGTAAAAATATGTTAGTGATTTTATTAGCAGTATTAGGTGGAGTATTAACAACATTATCTATGGTAGTTAGTTCAAGTCTTGGAAAGAAAATTGGATTAATTCAAAGTACAATAATTCACTATATTGGTGGACTTATAGGTGGTATATTTATTTTAATAGGTATGGGAAGTGTTTCAGTACCATCTATAATTGATATGAGTAGAATGCCGCTTTATATTTTCCTTGGTGGTATTATGGGAGTTATGGTAGTTTATGCTTCTAACGTTGTAATTCCTAAAATACCAGTAGTATATAGTACATTATTAATGTTTTCAGGGCAAATGTTATGTGCAATTGTAATTGATGCAATTGTAATGGGAGACTTTTCATGGAAAAAGCTTTTAGGAGCTATAATTGTTATATTAGGAATATTTTATAATTCTAAAATTGATGAAAAAGAAGAAAATAAAGTTATAGAAGCATAATAATTAAATATAATAAAAAAAGAAATAACTTTTTAATAATATTTTTTAGTTATTTCTTTTTTTTATCTTTTTTAATTAAATTTATATAGAGATATTTTTAAATATATTTTGTGTGATAATTTGAAAAAATAACTTTTATTTTGAAGTGAAATAATTTTGTTTAATAAAATAAAACTATTTAGTAATTATTGAAATTTTAACTGAAAAGAGATAAAATGATAATAAATGATAAAAAATAAAACTAAATGAGAGTGATAGAGAAGGTTATTTATATGTTTAAGGAAGAAAGATTAGAAAAAATATTAGAAATAATTGAAAAAAAACAAAAAGTATTAGTAAAAGATTTAAGTGAACGATTTGATGTTTCAGAAAGTATGATTCGAAAAGATTTAAAAACACTTGAAAATGAAGGGAAATTAAAAAGAACTTATGGTGGAGCAATAATTGAAAGATCAAAGGCATTTGATGAAAATACCGTATCACGTGTTTTTGTAAATATGGAGGGAAAAAATCACATAGCTCATAAAGTTACAGAAATTATTGAAGAGGATGACGTTATTTTTTTAGATATTTCAAGTACCGCTTTATCTATTGCAGGGATATTAAAAAATACAAATAAGAATATAACAGTTATAACAAATATGAATAGAGTTATAATGGAGTTTGATAATTCTCCTAATATTGAAACTATATTTATTGGGGGAATATATAATAAAAAGTTAGGGGGAACTATAGGAGCTTGTGCAATAGAGCAAATAAATAATTTTAATATAGACAAGGCTTTTATAGGAGCAGGTGGAGTAAATATAGAAGAAAATTTTTTAAGCAATTTTAATTATGATGAATCAATTTTAAAAGCAACTATTTTAAGAAATAGCAAGAAAAATTATATTTTAACAGATGAAGAAAAGTTTTTTAAAGATGGGGCATATAAGTTTGGATTATTAAGTGATGTAGATTATTTAATTACGGATAGGGAGCCAAATGACGAGATAAAAGCAGCTTTAGAAAAGGAAGATGTTATAGTAATATTTTAAGAATAGGAGATTAATATGATTAAATTAATAGCAACAGATATGGATGGAACTTTATTAAATTCAAATAACGAAATTCAACATGGATTTTATGATGTATTTGAAAAAATTCAAGAAAAGGGAATAATATTTGCGGCAGCAAGTGGAAGACAATATTATAATCTTTTAGAAAGATTTAAAGGAATTGAAGATAAAATGATGTTTATTGCTGAAAATGGCACATTTGTTGTTTATGAAGGAAAGGAACTTGTAGTAAATTCTTTAGATATAAATCTTGCAAGAGAACTTATTAAGGTAGGAAGACAAATAGAAAACTCATATGTAATTCTTTGTGGAAAAAATTCTGCATATATAGAAAGTTGTGATAAAAGGTTAATTGAACAAACTAAAAAGTATTATGCAAGATATGAAATAGTTTCAGATTTAACTAAAATAGAAGATGATATATTAAAAGTTACAATTTGTGATTTTTTAGGCTCAGAAAATAACAGTAATAAATATTATGATGATTATAGAGAAAAGGCGCAAATTGCTGTATCAGGTGAAATTTGGCTTGATATAACAGCAAAGGGAATAAATAAGGGTGTTGCAATAGAAGAAGTTCAAGAATTATTAAATATTAAGAAAGAAGAAACTATGGTTTTTGGTGATTATTTAAATGACTTAGAAATGATGAAAAGTGCATATCATAGTTATGCTATGGAAAATGCCCATGAAGATTTAAAAAAGGTAGCTAGATTTATAACAAAAAGTAATGATGAAAGTGGAGTTGTACATGCTATAAATTCTATATTAGGATAAATCATTATTTTAATAATGGGTTGTATTAAAAATTATATATGTATAAATATTTAAAAGGATGTAGTAGATTTATTAAAAAATCTTACTCCATCCTTTTTATGATATTATAGGTTCTAAAAATGAATCTATATTAAAAATTATTAAAAAATTAACGAGGGACAATTTAGGAGAGATGTGTTATATTGAAGTTGGAATCTTAATGAAAAGAAATACTTTAAGTAGTAATAAATTAAATATAATAAAATAAATTAATAATAATTTCTATTAGAGAAAGGTATAGTATAAATAATAAAAGTATGAAAAAAATAAAAGGTTTAACACAAAAAGAAGTAGAAGAAAAAATAAAACAGGGAAAAATAAACAAGATTAAAATAAAAACAAATGAAAGCTTTTCTAAAATAATATGTAAGAATATATTTACATATTTTAACTTTATTTTTTTAATTTTAGCAGTTTTACTTATTGTAGCAAAGTCATATAGAAATTTATCATTTTTGATTGTTATTATAATTAATATTTGTATTGGAATTTTCCAACAAATCAAAGCAAAAATTACATTAGATAAATTATCGTTATTAGATAAAAATGAATATATAGTAATTAGAAATGAAAAAGAAGAAAAAGTAGACTCTGATAACCTTGTTGAAGGAGATTATGTAATTTTAGAATCAGGAAATCAAATTCCAGCTGATGCAATAGTGGTTTCTGGAAGTATTTATGTAAATGAATCTTTATTAACTGGAGAACAAGATGAAATTGAAAAAAATATAAATTCTAATCTTATGTCTGGAAGCTTTGTTGTATCTGGAAAAGCTATAGTAAAGCTTACTAATGTAGGAGATGAATCTTATTCTGCTAAGATAATGAAGGATTCTAAAAAAATAAAGGAAACAAAATCTGAAATGATTTTAGCAATTAATAATATTGTTAAGACTGCAGGTGTAGTAATAATTCCAATTGGTGTTTTATTATTTTGGCAATCATATGTTGTAAATGGTAGTAGCTATAAAGATAGCGTTCATTCAGTGGTTTCAGCTTTAATAGGTATGATACCAGAAGGATTATATTTATTAACAACAGTTGTTTTAGCTTTAAGTTCAATGAAGCTTGCTAAAAAGAAGGTTCTTCTTCATGATATGAAAAGTATTGAAAGTTTAGCAAGAGTAGATGTTTTATGTGTTGATAAAACTGGAACAATTACAAACAACAAGATGAAAGTCATAGATATATTTAATGATAAAGAAAAAAGTTTTGTAAATAATACAAAAGATGCAAATATAGAAATTCTGGCTAAATATGTTAATACAATAGAAGATAAAAATATAACCATAGATGCAATAAAAAATCACTTAAATAAAATTTCTACAGAAAAATTATCTTATATACAAAAAGAAAACTTTAATTCAAAAAATAAATTTTCTTTTATTAAAATAGATGAAAATATAATATACAAATTAGGAGCTCCTGAAATTTTATTAAATGAAAAATATGAACAATCAATAAATAAAAGAGCTAAAAATGGTGAAAGAGTAATTGTTTTAGTTAAAGAAGAAAAAAATGAAATTACTCCTATTTTATTTATAAGCTTGAAAAATGAAATAAGAAAAAATACAAAAGAAATTTTTGAGTATTTTAATGATAAAAAAGTTGAAATCAGAGTTATTTCAGGAGATAATCCAGTTACGGTATCATCAATTGCAAAGCAAGTAGGAATAAAAGAATATGAAAAATATATTGATTGTAGAGAGTTGAAAAGCTATGAAGATATACAAAGGGCAGTAGAAAAATATAAAATTTTTGGTAGAGTTAGTCCTGAACAAAAAAGACAAATAATTAAAGCTTTAAAAGAATTAGGATTAAAAGTGGCAATGACAGGTGATGGTGTAAATGATATTTTAGCAATGAAAGAAGCAGATTGTTCAATTTCAGTTGGTTCTGGGTCAGATGCAGCTAGAAAAGCCTCACAAGTTGTATTACTTGATTCTGATTTTGGTACTATGCGCAATATTGTTTATGAAGGAAGAAAAAATATTAACAATATAACAAGATCAGCTTCATTATTTACTTATAAAAATATATTTTCATTATTACTTTCTGTATACTCAATAATTTTTGCAATGCAATATCCATTACAGCCAAATCAAGTATCTTTAGGAAGTGCCTTTACAATAGGTATTCCAGGATTTTTATTAACTTTTGAAGAAAATCAAAAGAAGCAACAAAATGGAAATTTTATAAAGAGAGTGTTTATGAATTCACTTCCAGCAGCAATTACTTCATTTATAGCAATTGTATTTCTAGTTAAATTGTCAGTTTTATTTAATGTTAATAGAGAAGAAATTGCTACAGCTTGCAGTTATTTATTTTTTACTGGAGGATTTTTAATTTTATATAAAATTATTAAGCCTATAAATAAATACAGAATAGGTGTTATTTCTTTATGTATTTTAGGAATTATTTTAACAATTAATATAATTCCAGGATTTTTTGCTATAAGGGAAATATCAACACGAGCAACTATACTTGTTATATTATGTGCAATAGCAGAATTCTTTGTGATTAGGTGGATTTCATTAATATTGAACAAAATTGAAAAAAACATAAAATTTAAATAATAGTTGATTGAAATCCTATGAATATAAAAAGGATGTAGTAAAATTTATGAAAAATAAATTTACTACATCCTTTTTATCATATTATAGGTTATCTACAATTTAAATTACCAGGCTTTACATTATCTTGAACATTCATTAGCGCTTCACCAAAGCGTTGATAATGAACAACTTCCCTTTCTCTTAAAAATCCTAATATTTTTCTTATTTCATAGTCATCTGTTAAATTTAGTAACCATTCATAAGTTGCTCTAGCTTTTTGTTCAGCTGCCATATTTTCATGTAAATCAGCAATTACATCACCTTTTGCTTGAATATAAGTTGCAGTCCAAGGATTGCCTGTTGCATCTGTATAGAAAAGAGCCTTTCCATGATCGGCATAGTGACCATCTAAACCAGCAGCTTTAATATCAGCTATTGACGCGTTATCCATTAGTTGATATACCATGGTTCCTAGTATTTCTACATGAGCCATTTCTTCAGAACATTTATGTTGTAAGTTATATACGTAATTTAATATCTAAAGAAAATTTATCTATATTATCGTGATTCCATCTACTACCTTTGACATTTTTAGTATAATATATTTCAGAAATTAGTTCTTTCAATATAGAGTTTTTACCTTCCGTATCTAAGCTCCAATAATTCTTCAAACATTTCTCAAGTAGAGGAATATATTGTGTAATTCTCTCTATTATATTATTTTTACTTAATTCTTCTAAGTTCAATTTTTCTTTTTCTAAATTTTCCACTTTTAAATTTATAGAGTTAGATCTTTCTTTAAATAATTCTAAAGAATAAGCTCCTAGTTCTAAAAATTCACAAGCTTTAGAAAGCTGGGTTTTTAATTTTATTATTTCTTTATCTATTTTTTTAATTTGTAAGTTATAATTTTTAGTGCTTTTAATATATTCTTGTTCATAATTACTAATATAAAAATAAAATTCATTTAATTGTTGCTCTAAAGAGTTTAATAATTTTTTTTCAACAAGATGCAAAGAAGTTGATATATTATCACAATATTTATTTCTACAAATAAGTAGATCTTCATGTTTATTTTGAGGATAAGGTCTTCTTATCATATTTAAATTACATTTACCACATTTGATTAATCCTGAAAGAGGATTTTTTAATGATTTTTCACAAGGAACTTTTTTTATAGAACTGCTCTTTAATAATTCCTGGACCTTATAAAATGTTATATCATCAATAATAGGTTCATGTTTTCCTCTTGCTTCAATATAATCAGTATTAATAGGTCTAGATTTATTAATTTCATTATTATTTAATTTTTTTACATTTGCTCTTTTACCCCAAGATACAAATCCTATATAAACTCTATTTTTTAATATATTTCTAACCATTGCAGGAGTCCAAATAGAGTTTGTACGTGACCTTATTCCTAAATCATTAAGTTTATATGCTAAATTTGATGTTCCGTATGAAGATTCCACAAAAAGTTTAAAAATTAATTTAACATTTTCTGCTTCTTCTTGATTAGGAATTAATTTATATCCTTTAGTGCCTTTAAGCTTTTCTTTATCATATCCGTAAGGAGTTACAGATCCTATGAAGTTTCCTTCTTTTACAGACTGGATTCTTCCAGCTTGTATTCTTCTAGTTATAGCTTTATACTCACGCCTAGACATAAATAATCCAAATTCTAAAAATTCATTGTCATATTCATTATTTGTGTCATATGTTTTATTTGGAGTTATTATTAAGGTGTTAGTTAATTGGAATGTTTGAGCAATTATACCTTGGTCTATAGTATTACCTCTAGCAAGTCTTTCTATTTCCATAACTAATACAGCTTTATAATAACCAGCTTCAATTTTTTTTAAAAGTTGTTGAACTACTGGTCTATCTTGAATAGTTTCACCAGAAACAACTTCTTCATAAATATCTTCTTTATTTATTGGAATATTTCTACTATTAGCAAAATCTAAAAGTATTCTTCTATGCCTTTCAAGTACATCATATTCTTTTAATTCTAAATCTTTTCTTGACTTTCTAAGATAGATTGCAAAAAGTTCTTGATTCATAAAAACCTCCAATTAAGTCATAGTTAAATTTGTGGCAAAAAAAGAGTTATATTAAAAAAATATAACTCTTAACTCTTTTATAATTACTTTTTTTGTATTGCAGGAAGAATTATATTTTTGAAATAATCTAAAACTGTTCCACGAATTTCCTTAGGAATATTGAAGTAACCTTTAATGATTTCCATTTCTAACTCTGTAGCACCTTGTTGTTTTAAATATTCATCAAGAGAAAAAGTATCCGGTTCTATAAAAACATCACCTTTGCCATTGCGTAACCATTCTTCATTAACATTGAATTCTCTACAAATATCAGAGATAGTTCTATCAGTAATATTCCTAGTGCCTTTTTCCATATTAGTTACGGCACCTCCAGTAATATTAAGTTTTTCACCAAATTTTCTTGTAGTTAAACCTAATATTTCTCTAAGTAATGCGAGTCTTTCGTTCAAAATAAACACCTCCATAAGAAATTATATCATTTTTTGATTTCAAAGTAAACGAAAAATGATTGACTTTGATTTCTTAGTGTGTTATTATGATTTCAAAGTAAACAGAGGGGAGGGTTACTATGGAAGTGATAATAAATATGCAAGAAAAAGAAAGTACAAATGAAATATTATATTTTATAAAAAGTTTAAATGAATCTGAAAAAAATGATTTTTCAGTTTTTATAAAAGGATTTGAACTTGGAAAGCAAATAGGAGCAAAAAGCAAAGCTACTGCATAATATAAGAAAAAGGGAGTGATAGAATGCCGCAAAAAAGAAATGCAACCATACTTGAAGAAAAAATAGAAAATGAAGAAAAAATAGTAAGAATGGTTATAGATGGGACAAGCATAACTATAAGAAGACCTTTAGTACCTAATGAAGAAGATGTAAGAAGACTTTATGATACATGTAATAGGGTATTTAAAGGGTATCCTGAATGTTTCTATACTCCAGAGCAAACAAAAGAAAAGAATAAATTATTATCAATGAAAAATAAATAGATATAGTAAATAGTAAAGCTAATCCTAATGATAAAAGGCTAAAATGCCTTTTTTTTAAAATAATAACATCGAAAAATGCTGTAGAAAAAAATATAATGGAGGAAAATAAAGTGGAAAATATTAAACATATACATAAAGATATTGTAGTAATAAAAAAAGATGGAGAATTAGTAGTAACAAGTAGACAAATTGCCGAAGATTTTGGAAAAAGACATAGTCATATTTGTGATACTATTAGAAATTTAACTGCCGAAAATTCGGAGGTTAAAAAAATGATGATAGAAAGCAAATTTGAACATAGAGGGAATGAATATACAGAGTATTTATTAACTAGAGATGGTTTTAGTTTACTGGTTATGGGATTTACAGGTTCAAGGGCATTAGAATGGAAGCTTAAGTATATAGAAGCATTTAATAAAATGGAACAAGCTATTAAAAATCCTTATGGACATTTAAGTAAAGAGGTACAAGCTATATTTGCATTAGATCATAAGCAACAACAATTAGAGGTAGAAGTTAAAGAACTTAAGGATGGTATGCCACTTTTTAATGTTGAATGTAAAGAGCTCCAGGCTTTAGTTAGAAAAAAAGGGATAGAAGTATTAGGTGGTAAAGGTAGTCAAGCTTATAAGAATAATAGCCTAAGAGGTAAGGTTTATGCAGATATTCAACATGAATTAAAGAGAGAATTTCAAGTTACCAGGTACGAAGCTATCAAAAGGTGTCAGTTAATTAAAGCTAGAGAGATAATTGCAGATTATAAAGTACCTTTCATGCTTAAAGATGAAATTATAAGAGTTAATAATCAAATTAATTTTAAAGAAGTGATTTAAATGATAGGCAATATAGTACGTATAGAAATACAATATAAAACCTTTAAATATTCAAGAATAATTTTCTTATAAGAAAATATAATCCAAGTTTAAAGGAGTGAATTTATGGAATGTTTAAATATATGGGGCATATGCACATTTGTAATGCCCCTAGTGTTAATAATAATTATTGGGTTAATGTTTATAATTGCATCTATTTTAGATGAAGTAGACAAGCTAATAAAGAGAATTAGGAGATAATCATGAAAGAATTAAAAGAGAAACTGCATCAAGCAATTGATGAATACGGAATAAGTGATGAAAGAACTATTGCTATTAGTCAAGAATTAGATAAGTTGATATATAAAGAACAAAGGACATACCAAAGAAACGGTACATCCAAATAAAATAAAATAAAGTAAGTTAATTATAACAGAAAGGATTAAAAAATCAAATGGCAGAAGTAAAATGGATAAAAATAGTTACTGATATATTTGATGATGAAAAAATGTTATTAATAGAGAGTTTGCCAAGTGCAGATAGTATTATAGTAATTTGGTTTAAGATTCTTTGTTTAGCTGGGAAAAATAATAATAGTGGGGTTTTTCTATTGAATGATAGAATACCATACACAGATGAAATGCTAGCAACTATCTTTAGAAGAGATGTAAACACAGTGAGATTAGCATTAAAAACTTTCGAGATGTATGGAATGATAGAAACAGTTAATAGCACAATAACTATTCCTAATTGGAGTAAACATCAGACTTTAGACCAGCTAGAAGAAAGAAAAGAGTACATGAAAGATTATATGAAAAAGTATAGAGAAAAGCAAAAAATGTTAAGTGTAGGAAAAGACAATAGTAAAGTTAACAGTAAAGTTAACAGTAAAGCTAATGTTAACTCCCTAGAAGAAGAAAAAGAAGAAGATATAGATATAGAAGAAGATATAGATAATATATCTAAAGATATATTAAGTAGTAATAAATTACTACCAGTAATTGAAGCTTGGAATAAATTAAATTTATCTAAGCTAGTAGCAATTAAAGCTAATACTAATAGATATAAAATGTTAAAAGCTAGAATTAATGAATTTGGAATAGAAAAAGTAATTGAAGCAATAGAAAGTATAAATAATTCAGATTTTCTAAAGGGTCAAAATGATAGAGCATGGATTATTACATTTGATTGGTTTATAAAACCTAATAATTTCACTAAGGTATTAGAGGGAAATTATTTAAATAAGGGAGGAGCTATAAATGGACAATATAGTAACGGGAAATCAAATAATAGATGGGGTACTGGAAAGAGTGAGAAAAGCTTCAATGTCAAAACAGAAAGCGAGTATGGGGAGCTTAGTGACGAAGACAGAAAAAGAGCAGAAGAACTTATATAACTGTGATAAGTGTAAGGACACTACATGGATACTTGATAGTAATGGGAAAGTAGTAGAAAGATGCAAGTGTTATGAAATTATAAAAGTTAGAGAGCAATGGGAAGCTTCAGGTCTTAAAACAGATGATTTGGACAAGACATTTAAAACTTATGAACCTTGGAATGATTTAACTAAGAGAATGAAAGGTGTAACAACTAACTATTATTTAAGATTTAAGGAAATAGAAAAGACTAAGCATAATTCAATATTATTTTGTGGACAACCAGGAGTAGGGAAAACTCACTTAAGCATAGCTTTAGCTAATAATTTTATTAAAAAGGATAATAAAAAGGTTGTGTACATGCCTTATAGAGATGTTATTACTAAGTTAAAGCAAAATATTTTAGATAAAGAGTATTATAAGAATTTAGTAGGAAAGTATCAGATGGCAGAAATACTTTTAATAGATGATTTGTTTAAAGGGAAAGTAAATGAAACTGATATTAACATAATGTTTGAAATAATCAACCATAGATATATTAATAAATTGCCAATCATATGCAGCACAGAATATTTAGTTGAGGAAATGTTAAGCTTTGATGAAGCAATTGGAAGTAGAATTTATGAAATGTCAAAAGACTTTATGTTTGAAATTAAAGGACAAGAAAATAACTATAGGCTAAAAGGATGATATGATGTTTGAAAAAATAAAGAAAAATTTATTTAAATTCTTTAATAGTAGCTGGAATAGAGAAAAGAAATCTGAAATAGAATTAGAGGTAATATCACAAAAAGATAAAGTAGGTATTAAAGAAGTAAAGAGAGTGGATCCTAGAGATAGAGAAAGAAAAAAATTTCAGATGATAGCTAAAAGAACAAAAAGTTGGAGGATAAGAGAAAAAAATATAAAAAGGTTAGTGGAGTATTATGATTGATTTAGATATGAAAGTAATAGAGAAAGCAGTTAAATATTATTTTGCTGGTTATAGTGCTAAAGAAGCTATAAGAAAGGCAATAAATGAAAATGGAGGAGAGCTAAATGAATAAAGTAGTACTTATAGGGAGAACAACTAAGAGTCCAGAATTAAGATATGCACCAGGAACAGGAACTGCAGTATGTAGATTTACATTAGCAGTACCAAGAGCATTTAAAAAAGATGAAGCAGATTTTATAAATTGTGTAGCATTTGGGAAAATTGGAGAAACAATAGCTCAATATGTTTTAAAAGGTAGACAAGTTGCTATTAGTGGAAGTATAAGAACAGGAAGCTATGATAATAATGCAGGTAATAAAGTTTATACAACTGATGTAGTACTAGATAGCTTTGAATTCATAGGGAATAATAAAAACTCTAATTGGGAAGCTCAAAGTCAAGAAGATGGCTTTGAAGGCGTTCCAGTAGATGATTACGATGGACCATTTTAAAAATTAAATAAACAGTAGCTACAGTAATGTAGCTACTAAATTGAGGTGTTAATATGGCGAAATTTTGGAGTGCAGAAGAAGTTGAATATTTAGAAGAAAATTGGGGAATAAAAAGTATACCCAATATAGCTAAAAATATTAATAGAACAGTAGCTGCAGTAAAAGCTAAAGCAATAAAGCTTGAGTTAGGGGAATATAATAATTCTGGAATATACATAACTTTTAATCAGTTGCTTAAAGCGCTAGGTTATAACTCATATACTCATATTTTAGAAAGATATAGTAAACATGGGTGCCCTATTAAAACTAAGAAAAAATTAAATCATGCATATAAAGTTATAAAAATAGATGAATTTTGGGATTGGGCAGAGAAAAATAAAGAAGTAGTAAGATTTAATAAGTTAGAAGAAAATGC
>ULWV01020074.1_pt1 | contig 47025 bp, 50 predicted proteins | sample 1960651 | NCBI WGS metagenome assembly ULWV01 (sample SAMEA4835820, study PRJEB28245) | human gut metagenome | biome: gut microbiome; material: fecal sample | place: Denmark | collected 2008
TTTCTACTATTCATAGCGGAATTTACTTTTTCAATTAACTATTTTTAATTATGACTAGAATTTTTTAATTTCTTGAGGTATAATAAGTATGTTTGAAAAAGCAATTAAACAAAGGAGGAATTTTTGTGAGTAACCAAAATATTAAGGGTAAAGACGAAATTGGTGTCTTTGCACTTGGTGGACTTGGTGAGGTCGGAAAAAATATGTATTGTATTGAATATTTAAATCAAATATTCATTATTGACTCTGGTATTTTGTTCCCAGATGAACATCTTTTAGGCGTTGATTATGTAATTCCCGACTATCAATATTTAATTGAAAACCAAGAAAAAATTGTGGGTCTTTTTATTACTCACGGTCATGAGGACCATATCGGTGGAATACCTTTTATGCTTAAAAAGGTTCGTATTCCGAAGATTTATGCAGCAGGAGTTGCAATCGAGCTTATTAAAAATAAGCTTCAAGAGTACAAAGACATTAAAGTGCCACAAATTATCGAGTTCAAAGCACATTATAAATATACATTCAAGGGAGATGTTGAATTATCATTCATAAGAATGTGTCATTCAATCCCTGATAGTTATGCATTTGTTTTTAAAACGCCACTTGGAAATATTGTTACAACAGGTGATTTTAAAATTGATTTAACACCACTTGGTCCTGGTACAGAATTTGATAAACTTGCTAATTTAGGTCAAGAAGGTGTTTTACTTCTTATGGCTGATTCGACTAACGCCTGCGTTGAGGGTAACACCCAATCAGAAAGAAGAATTGGAGAATCAATTAGAGAGTTATTTACCCATATTGATTCAAGAATAATAGTCGCAACGTTTGCATCAAATATTTATCGTGTTCAACAAATTGTTGAAGCTTCTGTAATAAATAATCGTAAGGTTGCTATTTTTGGTCGTTCAATGAAAAAGACAATTGAGGTTGGACAACAAATAGGATATATTAAGGCTCCAAAGTCAACATTTATTGAAGATACTGAGTTAAATCAATATAAACCTGAAGAATTAACATTATTATGTACAGGTTCTCAAGGAGAACCACTTGCGGCTCTATCAAGAGTTGCATCTGGTACTCATAAGCAAATTAAGCTTATACCTGGAGATACAGTTATTTTTTCTTCTTCTCCTATTCCAGGAAATCAAGAAGGCGTTAATAAAACCATTAATTTACTATTTAAAGCTGGAGCAAATGTTATAACGCATTCGCCAATGACAGATACACATACTTCTGGCCATGCATCACAAAACGACTTAAAGTTAATGCAAACTTTATTAAAACCAAAATATTTCATGCCTGTTCATGGTGAATATCGTATGCAAAAGGTTCATGCAATGCTATCAATCGAATGTGGTTGTAAGCCTGAAAATACCTTCATTCTTGAAAATGGAGATGTTCTTGCCCTTTCAAAATATGGTGCAAGAATTTCTGGCCACGTCCAAGCAGGTGATGTTTATATTGATGGTGATACAATTGGAGATATTGACACTTCTATTGTAAAGGAAAGAAAGACTCTTTCAGAAGATGGATTATTTTCAGTAGTACTTACAATTGATGTAAAAAAACGTCGCGTTATACTTGATCCGCAAATTGTATCAAGAGGCTTTATTTATATGAAAGATAATGAGGCATTAACACATGATTTTGCAAAAAAAGCTAAAGATTATGTTAATAAACAATTTGAAACGCATGATTCTGTAAATTTATTATCATTAAAGAATGGTCTTATTGACTATTTATCAAAGATCATTCGCGATGCAACAGATCGTAACCCTATCATTATTCCAATATTTATGCAAATTCAATCAAAAGGTGTAAGTCCATCTGTTCCAAGAACAGATGCTAAAAAATTAGATTTAAAGCCTGTTAAAGATAATGCATCAAAGCCAGTAAAAAAAGCTATCTCAGAAGAAAATAAAAGCGTTGATACACCTAAAGCTTCTCGCCCACCAAAGCGTATGGTCAAAAAAACACCTCATATTGATGGCGAAATAAAACGTACTTATAAAAAAAGAATAATCGTTAAAAATCAAAATTTAGAAAAGAATGATTAATTTCATTCTTTTTTTCAAAATTATATGATATTATAATATCGTAGTTATGGAGGCACCTATGAAGGATAAATATTTTACACTAGCAAATAATATAAAAATACCAGCAGTTGGCTTTGGAACCTGGCAAATAAGCAATTCTGACGTTGTTGATGCTTGTCTTATAGCTCTAAATTCTGGTTATAGACATATTGATACAGCACTTGCATATAATAATGAAAAAGGAGTTTCTGAAGCAATAAAAAAATCAGGATTAAAACGTGAAGAAATTTTTATTACAACAAAGCTTCCGGCCCAATATAAGGGATACAATGAATGCTTAAAGTATTTTAATGAATCCTTAAAAAATTTAGATACAAATTATATTGACTTATATCTTATTCACGCACCTTGGCCATGGTCAGATGTTGGAAAAGATTGCACTAAAGAAAACATTGAAACATGGAAATGTATGATCGATTTATATAAGCAAGGAAAAATTAAAGCAATCGGTGTTTCAAATTTTCAAAAGAAAGATATAGAAGCTTTAATTGATGCCACAGGTTTTATACCTCACGTTAATCAAATTAGATACTTTATTGGTAATACTCAAGAAGAAATTTATAATTATTGCCAAGAAAAAAATATTTTAATTGAAGCATACTCTCCTCTTGCAACAGGAAATTTATTAAATGATCCAATAATTTCTAAAATTGCCCAAAAATATAACACATCGAATGCAAATATTTGCTTATCATATTGCTATTTAAAGCATACTCTTCCTCTTCCCAAATCAACTCATAAAGAAAGAATCGTAAATAATATTAATTTTTTTGTTAATATTTCACTAGATGATATAAAAATTTTAGATCAAGTCCATAATAAAGAACTTGATCGACCACTAAGGAGCTAACAAAATGAAAAATATAACAATTGAATCAAATGGATATGAGCTTGAAGTTCACTACTTTGCAGTAGAAAGTCCTAAGGCTATTGTTCAAATCATGCATGGTATGGAAGAACATCAAGAACGATATGAACCATTTTGTCAATTTTTAAATGCAAATGGATTTTCGGTTTATACTTCTAATATGCGTGGTCATGGATCAAATGCACCTGTTTTAGGCTATTTTGGCAAAAAAAACGGTTATAAATTACTCGTTCAAGATCAAATTAAGATTGCGACCTATATTAAAGAAAATAACCCCGATAAAAAAATATACCTATTTGCGCACTCTATGGGAACCATTGTTGCTAGAAATGTCTTAATGACTTCTTCTCATTTTTATAATAAAATTTGTCTTTCTGGGTTTCCTAATCCTAATTTTGGTGCCTATATTGGTCTTCCTGTTGCCAATACTGTAAGTCTATTTAAAGGACCAGAACATTACTCTCAAATGCTTGAAGATTTAGCTGTTGGTCAATTTAATAAAGCCGTTTCAAATCCTAAAACTGGTGTTGATTGGGTTTGTAAAAATGAAAGTACTGTTAATGACTATGTAAATGACCCATATTGTGGTCACGGTTTTAAAGCTAAGGCATTTAGTGATTTATTCCACTTAGTTATTAAAATGCGTCATTCTTCTAACTACAATGATGTAAATGATGTGCCAGTTTTAATGCTTAGAGGAGCCGAAGATCCTTGTACGGGATACTCAAAAGGAGCAAAACATTCTATTCATATTTTAAGAAAAGCAGGATTTACTAATATTAAAGAAATTGTCTATCCTGGTATGCGCCATGAAATATTAAATGAAGTAGAACATGAACAAGTATACAATGATATTTTAAATTTCTATAATTAAAAGAGCTTGCTTTATTATGCAAGCCTTTTTATTATATTTTCTTTGATATTCTTTGAATCTAAAGGCACTTCTTCTACTTTATTTTCAGAAATACAATACAAGGTATCACCTAAAAATAAAGCCTCATCTAAATCATGAGTAACAAAAATAGTTCCTTTTTTATTAGAAATTTCCTTTTTAATACAAGTCATAACCTTCTCCTTTAAAGCTAAATCCAAGGAATTGAATGGTTCATCTAGTAATAAAATATCATTTTCGATTAAAGATCTGATAATATTAACCCTTGCCATCTGGCCACCTGAAAGCTTATAAACTTTTTCTTTTTTTAAATTCCCAATTCCAAAAAGATTTAAATAATAATCAATTTTTTTTAAATCTTTTGTAACAAAGTTCAAATTTTCAAATACAGTACTATTCGTAAATAATTTAGGGTTTTGAAATGAATATGATAATTTTCCTGATAATATTATACTTCCATCAAATGGTATAAGATTTGCAATTGCATTTAAAATAGATGTTTTGCCACAACCTGATGGCCCAAATAGCACTAAACATTTTGAATCTAAAACTTTAAAGGAAGCATTATCGATAATTTTTTTACCTTTATAACCTATAGTTAAATTTAAAACGTCAATCATTTATCTTAAGAAACCACCTTTTTAAAGATTTAATTATTACTTCTAAAAGTAATCCTAAAAAAACGGCAATAATTGCAAGGGCAAAAAGTTTTTCCATTTCAAGATATATTTTAGAAAATTGCATTATACTTCCAAGACCGTAATATGATAAGGCTAACGCTTCAGCAGAAATAACAAGCTTAAGACTAAAACCAAGAGATGAAGCGGAAAAATCAAAGATATTACTCATTTTTTCTTTAAAAAACAACTTAATTATATCCCTCTTTTTTATATTATATACTAAAATAACTGGCAAAAATTCAGATTTAAATGAATTACATATAGTTAAAAATTCTTCATACAAAATAGGAATTAATACAAGCGTAGCCACTATAATTGGCGCAATAGATGGCTTCATCCAAATAATTAAGATTAAAATTATCGCCATTGTAGGTATTCCTCTTGTTATTGAGGTAATGAGCTTAACTACATTTCTTAAAGTAGCATTTAATGACATTAATACTAAAATCAAAGTAACAATAAAGCTTATTATAAATGCTATAATAGCTCTTAAGCATGTAAAAAGCAATGATAGATAAAAGCTTCCATCTTTAAAAAAATAAAAAATTTCTTTTATGGAAGATACTGGACTTGGCAAAATCAAAGATGAATCAATTAACAAAGATAGTACTAGCCATAGCAAAAAGACAAAAATAATCGTTAAAAGATAAATCAACGGGTTTTTATATTTTTTAATAATAGAAGTCATCATCAAGCTCAATATTTCCTAAATCATAAACATAACGATTTATTTCTGTTTTTATTTCTTTTGCCATTTTAAAATCAATATTACATCTTTTAATTAAATTATCATCAAAGTTAATATTCTTTAAAGAAGAATTATAATTTTCATATATCGAACTTATTCTTGAAATGCTTTCATTTATAAATTCCTTATTATCTTTAAGTAACGAAATAACTCGCTTAAGAACCTTCTCATGATTTAAAATCATTTCATTTTTAGCAACAAAGCAAGCCTGTGGAAATGATTCATTGTTATTAATTTTACTATATTCATTTTGGATATCAAGAGCAATTTTTAAATCTTGAACCTTTTTTAAAGCATTTGACAAAACTGGCTCTCCTAAGACCCCAAAGCATTCACTATTTTTAGCTAAAAGTGGAATGATTTCTTGAGCACTTGATGCAGTTGTAATTGAAACCTCATCCTCTTTTATTTCACTAGATAGATTAAATTTAATACTATTTTTAGTTAAAATGTATTTAATCATGTCAATCGTTGTGCCCGCTGTTGCATATATTAAATGACCTTTTAAATTTGTAACATCATTAATTAATGTTTTAGATGCTAAATATAAAGATCCAAATACATTATTAGATACTATTTTTATTGGAACATTCTTCTTCGCATACAACGTTGCAGCACTAATGGTTGGCATAATAGCCATATCACAATTACTTACTGATACACTACTTGCAATTTCTGTTGGATTTACAAAATTAATCTTAAATCTATCATCAGCCTTATCAAGTAAATTTGCAATTGCAAGTGCTGGAGTACCATCAGGTAAATATATGGTATAACTTCCATCACTTGCACAGCTAGTCATAATGACTAAACATAAAAAAATTATAAAACTAACTATTTTTTTCATTATCATCACATCCAAGCATTGAACTCTTATCCTTAAAATGCGTATGTAATAACTCATGAGCTTTTTCACTTAATGGACTTCCTAAAAATTCATCATATAATCTTATGATATTAGGATTTTCATGACAATATCTTACCTTAGGCTTGGTATCTTTCAAATAAAGTCCAGCATTTCTATTTTGTCTTGTAACTAATGCTTCTGGTCGTTTAAACTTAGGTTGTCCTCCACCATTTGCACAACCTCCATCACAAGCCATTACTTCAACAAAGTCAACCTTAATAGTACCATTTTTAATTTCTTCAAGAAGTTTTTTTACCTCAGCCATTTTACTAACAGCCGCAACCTTAATTTTATATTTACCTAAATCAACTTCCATAAGCTTAGTATTTTCAATACCTCTTATTTTTTCAGTCTCAATAAGCTTAGAATCATCCATGTTTTGACCATTAATTAAATAGTACGCTGTTCTAAGGCAAGCCTCCATAACACCACCAGTGTTACCAAAAATAAGACCCGAACTAGAACCTTCGCCAAAAATTGAATCAAATGATTCATCACTCAAATTATTAAAATCGATATTTCTTTTTTTAATTAATTCTTGTAATTCAACCGTTGTAATAACAATGTCAACATCAGGACTACATGCCCCACTCGCATTTAGTTCTTCTCTTTTAGCTTCTGCTTTTTTAGCAACACATGGTGCAACAGTCACATTAACAATATTTTTAGGATCAAGACCTAATTTAGATGCAAAGTAAGTTTTAACTATTGTGCCTTGCATTGCGATTGGACTTTTAGCTGATGAAAGATTATTAATAAATTCAGGATAGAATATTTCAGCCATTTTAACCCATGCTGGACAGCATGATGTAAACATTGGAAAATTTGAACTTTTCTTTTCTAAACGACTTATTAATTCTGAAGCTTCTTCCATTATTGTTAAATCCGCTCCACAGCTAACATCTAAAACATAATTAGCACCTAATGCTTTAATTGAACTAACAAGCTTGCCTTCAAGAAAAGTACCTTTTTCATACCCAAAAGCATCTCCAATAGCTACTCTAACAGCAGGTGCAGTGTTAAAAACAACTATTTTTGAATGATCATCTAAAGCATTCTCTACTCTTTCAATATCACTTACTGCTCTTATTGCATTAAAAGGACATGCTTGAATACATTGACCACAATTAATACAAACAGCATGACCACCTGTTTTTTCAAGATCGTAAAATCCAAAAACACCCATGTCATTATGACAAGTCTTTTGACATAATTTGCATTTTTTGCATAAATCGTCATTACAACAAATGCTTGGATTATCATTATCAATTAAAACTCTACTTAAATTAATATTTTCCATACAATACCTCTTTAACATTTTCACCTTTAAGAAATGATTTTTTTAAATTTAATAGGAAATTTATAATAACATCCTTCTTGTAAACAAACTGTTTCTTATGTGATATTAAAATATAATTAATGTCAATCTGATTTAAAAATTCGATTTGATTATTGATTATACTCAAATTATAATTCGTTCCATCACGCGGATAAATAGCATCACCTATCATAAGGATTTTTTCATCAGGTAAATATAGGGCAAGACAGCCCTTTGCATGAAATGAAGGAAAATCATATACTTTAAAATCTTCTCCATTTTCATAAAGCATACCTTTAGGTATTTTCTTTAATGTATATTTAGAACAATAAATAGGAACATTAAGTCTAAACGCATTTTTAGCATGATCAGCATGAAAATGTGATAAAATAACAATTTTATTATCCTTGCAATTTGTGATAAATTTATAAGCCTCATCCGATGCTCCACAATCATAAAAAATTGTTATTTTTTTCTTTTAATCATTACAACTTCTGCCGAAAGAGGATTATCAGACGATTCTAAATATGAAATATTATCACTTAACTTCTTCATTTTTTGCCATTGAAAAAATTGTTTTTAAAGAACGATATTTATAAATAAAGGTTTTATTAAGAATTTGATCAACCTCATAATTATAATCTTTATCACTATTAGCACTTACAAAGAACATTGTAAGTTCTTTAAATCCTTGTTTAAAACGATATAAATAATCTTTTTTTGTTAAGGCATCAATTGAAGCTAGAAGCATAATAAATGAATTAATTTTAAGTGAAGCCGCATTTGAAACATACTCAAGAAAATCTCTATATTGTTCAGAATTTAAATTAGCCGAACTAATTTGCGACCATTCAATTTTATCAGATTTTTTTTCATTAATAAAATCTAAAATATCTTCCTCAACTGTTAGTTTTTTTATAAACTTAAGCTCATCTTCACTAACATTATTATCAAGAGCACACAAATTAAGAAAGATTAATTGAACAAGTAAATCAAACGATTTAATTGCATCATCTAGTTTTATACGAGGGTTAGTATCAAAACGATACATTTCCCTTATTTCATCTTCTAAAGCTAAGTAAATTCGTGATGCTTCAGTAAATTTTTCCTGAAAATTTTTGCTCATCAAAATTCCTCCTTTAATGTATATTTATTATAGCATAAAAATAAAAATAATGCTTAAAATCAGCATAAAAAAAGATAATTATTACTACATTATTGATAATTTGAATGTCTTTTAAACATTTTTTTATAATCTTTAAGATGTCTAATGCAATTTCTACAATTTTTGCATTTTTTTAAAAAAACTCTTGCAATGAATGGGGTTTTCGTGTATAATTATCAATGCTTACTTAAGCAAATGGACCGTTAGCTCAGTTGGTAGAGCAACTGACTCTTAATCAGTGGGTCTAGAGTTCGAGTCTCTAACGGTCCACCATTTATTTTTTATAGTTGTAAAATTGGACCGTTAGCTCAGTTGGTAGAGCAACTGACTCTTAATCAGTGGGTCTAGAGTTCGAGTCTCTAACGGTCCACCATTTTTTTTTTATAATTGGACCGTTAGCTCAGTTGGTAGAGCAACTGACTCTTAATCAGTGGGTCTAGAGTTCGAGTCTCTAACGGTCCACCATTTTGAATTTAGAGGCTATATAGCCTTTTTTTTATGTTTAACATGGAGGTTAATATGGATAAAAATAAATTTAAAGCAATCGAACTAAAGTGTATTAAGCAAGCTTTTAACGGAAACGGAATTGTAAAATATAATAATAAAGAATATGAGATCTCAAATATTCTTCCTGGTGAGGTCGGATTATTCGAAATTAACAAAAATGAAAGAACTCCAATTGAGCTTAAAAATATAATTAATCATTCTTCTTCACGCATTAACTCATTGTGTCCTTATTTTGAATCCTGTGGTGGGTGTCAATATCAGCATATGACATATGAAAGCGAATTAGCTTTAAAAGAGGAATATTTAAAAAATTTATATCAATCATTCAAGGATATTAAAATTAAGCCTATAAATGGTATGCCAAGTCCATATAACTATCGTAATAAATGTCAGATGACTTATAAGTTATCTAAAACACATAATGTTGTATGTGGCTTTTATGAAGAGGGAACCCATAAAATTGTACCTGTTGCAGATTGTAAAATTCAAGCAACTAAGGCCACAGAAATAATAAATGCATTTAATAAGGTTTTAACCAAGAATCATATTGAACCCTATAATGAAAAAACAAGAAAAGGAATAGTAAGACATGTACTTGTAAGATATGGTTTTAATTCTAAAGAAATCCTTCTTGTTATTGTAACTAATGGTGATTTCTTCCCAGGAAGTAAAAATGTATGTAAGGATTTAATTAAGTTAAATTTGGGAATTACTACTATTGTTCAAAATATTAATTCAAGACAAACTTCGATTGTATTAGGAGATAAAGAAAGGGTTCTTTATGGACCGGGATTTATTTATGATACAATTGGCAAGCTTAAATTCAAAATATCTTCAAGAAGCTTTTATCAAGTAAATACAATTGGTATGAACATGTTATATAAAAAAGCAATTGAAAATGCTAATATATCTTCTTCAGATATTTTACTTGATACTTATTGTGGAGTTGGTACAATTGGACTACTTGCTGCAAATTCTTGTAAGCAAGTATATGGTGTTGAACTAAATCACGATGCTTATAAGGATGCTTGTTTAAATGCTCGAATTAATAATATTAAAAATATTAATTTTTTCAATGATGATTCAACTAAATTTATGACTAAGCTTGCAGCATCTGGTAGCCATATTGATGTTTTAATCATAGACCCTCCAAGAGATGGATCAACTAATGAGTTTATTGAAGCAGTCGGTCGTCTTAAACCTAAAAGAATCATTTATGTTTCTTGTGATCCTAAGACACAGGTTAGAGATTTATTTAAGCTTTCAAGTGAGGGCTATCATTTAAATCAAGTTGAAGCATTTGATATGTTTCCAAGAACATTCAATCTTGAATGTATTGCTACTTTAACTTATAAAGAAAGTAAAAAAAATATTAAAAATTACACAAAAAGAAAATCACTGTAAAAAAAGCAGTGATTTTTTTTATAGTCTGTCAACTAAAACCTCATAAGGTCTATCAAGGACAAGCTTATTAAATAAATTATCAATTTTCTTAATAAAGCGTATATCTTTCTCATTTTCATCTTTAATCTCAATTAACTCTTCATAAGAACTCGAATCCTTTTTCATTCGTTTACAAATAATAATCTTCTTCCCTGCTAAATCTTGTAATTCCTCCTTTAAATAATTTCTTTCACTAGCGTTTACAAAATAAAAAATATCATTAAACATTTCCTTTTCCTCCGTACATATATGATTATAAAAGGAAAAAAAATAAAAACAATTCTTGACATCTATTTTCATATAATTACTTATTTTTTTAAGATTTTTTCTGTTTTATATTAATATTTTGCTTGTTTTATTTAATTTATTAAGTATTTAAAATATAGGTTATATTCCATCTATTGTTAAAAAAAATTTGGTTAGTTTTCACATACCAATCATCTTGTAATAAAGCAAAATATTTAATCTAATTTTAAAAACGAGTGCATAAAAAAAGTAGGAATAAAATCCTACTCAATAATTCTTTGGGTATAGAATGAACCAATAATTGTAATAATACCAATTACAATTAAGACAACACCTAAAATTACAAATAAAACGTTAAGTACACCTTCTGGAGTTAATAAAATTAATACTAATGCAAGTAAAAATCTTGGAAGTTCATGATAAAACTGAACTAAATGCATTGGATTTAAAATAATTCTGACAATTGGAAGGACAATTAGATAAACGGCGATAATGATTAACATAAATGTTTGATGGAAGAAAATCAAGCATATACCAAATGCTATATCAACAATATCAAACAATATTGAAAGCTTGTCCTTAGCCTTAATAGAATGATAAAGTGAAATACAACCATTTACAATCACTAAAGCACCAATTACATAGAATGTTATCTTTATCAATTTATCAGTTGGAATAGCACAAAACAAAATTCCTGCAACAATACTAATTAGTCCTAAGGCAAATAAACGCCAATTACATTTTAATTTTTTCATTAATCCTTTAGCATCCTTTCATCAATTTCTTCTTTTTGATTTAAATTAAGGAAACACTCCTTAATTGAATCATTAGTTTTTAAAATTTCTTCTACAAATAATTTTGAAATCATTATAGCACCATCATAAACTAAATGCGAATTATCTTCCTTACCTTCAGGATAGTTTTCAAACTTCTTTGGTCCAAAAATCATATGAAATTTTTTAGTATTTTCCTCACCAAGCTCGTTATATAACGCTAAAGTCAATTGATTTAAATCAATACAAGTATAATGATTTTTATCACACCATTTTTTCATTGATTGAGGATATCCTTTATGAGTATCAATACACTTTCCATTTTGAAATTTTCTTCTCGTAATTGAGGTTGCATATACAATATGCGCTCCTTTTTTTTCAACTTCATCATGAAAATAAGCTAAATTATCTAAATAAGATGTATCTTTATCTGTATATCTTGTTAAATCATTATCCTTTTCGTCATTATGACCAAACTGACATATAACATAGTCACCTTGTGATAATTTATCAAGTACATTCTTAAATCTACCTTCGTCAATAAAGCTTTTAGTACTTCTTCCGTTTTTGGCATGATCTTCAATTAACCAATTATTTTTGGTAAATAAATGAAGTACCTGACCCCAACCTGTTTGAGGATAACTAAAAATATTATTATATTGCATGGTTGAATCACCAATCATAAAAATTTTATTCATAATTCTTTACTCCTTAGTATAAAATTAAATATGAACGAAAATGATATAAATCCCGTTGCCAAGCTATCAAATATGCTTCTTGAATTAAATGCTTATGAATTTAATCTTGTTGCAATGCTAATTGGTTATATAATTGCTCAAGACTTAGATGCGTATGCACAGTCATCAATGGGAAATTTTTTTGAATCCTTAGGACAGGTTTTAGAAACCATTGGGTCCCAAAATCAATATCTTGAACGTAATAAGGGAATCAAAACCAATCAAGAAATAACAAAGGAATTATATCAATTATCCCAAAAAATCGATAATATCGATCAAATAATTTTAAAATTTAAAAATTTATAACAGTTTTATTTGTTCTATTGCAACATCAAGGTCATTTGTATCGTATTCTTCAATATTACCACTATCCATTAATTCCGTAAGATGAGAATCAATTCCTAAGCTTGCAAGTGGAATCAAATGATGTTTCAATGATATATCATTTAGGTGAGATTTACCATAAAGATCAATCTTTTTACCACAGCATGGACATTTAACATAGGCCATATTTTCAATAATACCCACAATAGGAACATTAACCTTGTTAACCATATTTACGCATTTAGAAACAACCATTGATACTAAATCCTGAGGAGATGAAACCATTACAACCCCCGTAAGAGGGATATTATTTAAAACGGTAAGCTGAATATCTGAAGTTCCAGGAGGCATATCAACAAAAAGATAATCTAAATTTCCCCACACAGTCTCACTATAAAACTGTTTAACAGCGTTACCTAAAATAGGACCACGCCATACAACTGGTTCATTTTCATCCTTAAGTAATAGGTTAACTGATACGATTTCAATATTATTTTTCGTAACTAAAGGATACATTTCATTTTTAGTTCCTTCAAGTCTACCTTTTAATCCAAAAACATGAGCAATTGAAGGCCCAGTTATATCCGCATCTAAAATACCCACCTTATAGCCTAAATGAGCCATTTTATTAGCAAGAAGAGAACAAACAGTTGATTTACCAACGCCACCCTTGCCAGACATAACACCAATTATATGTTTAATATTAGATTTAGTTGTCCCAAAATACTGTTTTTCTTGACAACTACCTTTTATTTTACATGAATCACAATTATGATCACAAGCCATATTTACACCACCAAATTCATAAAATTATTATAATCCAAAATACGCTTTTTTTCAATAAAAATACCTTTATATAGCAAAAAAGCTCTTTAAAAGAGCTTATTTTAATTCAAATGAATCACATTGTGTTTCACTACGATACTTTGCATTTTTTTGTCCAACTGTAATTTTGGATGCTTTACAGTAATTATCCTTATTATAGATACAATAATTTGCTGTACATCCAATTTTAACCTTATGCTCATCTAAGCTCATTTCATCTGCCATTTCTTCTTTAAATAATGTTTCATCAATTGGATTTCTAAACGATTGACAAAAAGTACCAAGCTTTGAGCGTGAAAACAATCCTTCTACTTTAATATTTTTCTTATGACAGGTATTATTTTCATTATAGCCACATTTTAAAGCACTACATTTAATTTCTGACATTGATTCCATCCTTTCAACCTTAGTATTTGAGGATTTTTCTTTTCTATGCTTCTTCGTTAAAATTTGAACTATTTTTTTATTAAAAATGAGTCCTAATATTCCAATAATAAATTCAATTATAAAAATAAAAATACCAAGCCATATATTTCCATGGAATAAAGACGAGCCAATTAAAGTAGAACTTAAAATAGATGGGATTCTGGCAATAAAATTAATTAAAAAATAATCCTTCTTTTTCATAATTGTTTGACTTACAAAAAAAGGAATAATATCTTTAGGAAATCCCGGAATCAAGGTTATTGAAAAAACAGTGATATTTAATCTTTTAGGATCATCTAAAATATTCCTAAGCCATTTATACTTATTTATTTTTTTAACCTTAAGATTAAGCCCTCTTATTAAGCTAATTACAATATAAGAACCAATAAAAATACCAATTTGGGCATATAAAAGACCTAAAATAGGTCCATATATCGCTCCCGAAATAATTTCTAGTGGTTCTCCTGGCAAAAAGGGGATTGCAAGCTGTAATGCAAAAAAAGAAATTAAAGCAATAATACCTTTTAAACCTAAGGAATTAAGCTTTTCACTTAAATACATCCTATATTCAATATCCTTAAGATGTAAAAGAAAAGGCGCAAAATATACACTAATAATAACAGTTAATGCTAACAGTAATATAATATAATAATTTTTTTTCAAGCTTTCATCCAAACTGCAGGAGGAAGTTTAAAGGTATAGTTCTGTCCTTTTGGATCATAAAAAGAAATTTTGTGACATTCTAAATTTAATAAATCACCTTCTTTACCATACAAATCATCACCTACAATTGGGTTTCCAATGGAAGATAAATGAACACGAATTTGATGCGTCCTGCCTGTATATAATATACATTTTAAGGTTGTAAAATTTTCTTCTTTTTTAATTACATAAAATTCCGTTTTTGATGGCTTTCCCTTAGCATCAACAATTCTTTTTCCCGTAGTTTCATCTTTTAATATTGGACTTTCAACAAAAAAATGATTTTCTTTTATTATACCTTCGACTCTTGCATAATATATTTTATGTATTTGTGAATGATTTTTATTCAAAAATAATGCAGTTTCTTTGTTTAAAGCCACTAACACTAAACCACTTGTTTTTTGATCAAGTCTTGTAATTATATGAATAGTTTTTAATTTATTATTTTTAAGTAAATAAGTATAAATTGCATTATATAAACTTTTTTGCGGCTCTTTTTTTGAAGGAATTGTATTTAAATTTGCTTCCTTATTTACAACCATAAAATCATCATTTACATATATAATATCTAAACGATGATCAAATATTTTTTCTTCTTTATTAATTTTAGATTCAAATTTAATTTCAATAATATCGCCTTTTTTTACTTCATAATAATTTTTAGATTCAAAACCATTAATATAATAAAGTGCATTTTGTCTTTTGAGATATCTTGTATATTTTTTTGATAGTTCTTCTTTTAAAATATCTTTTAAAATACCATCACTTGAAGCCTTGATTTTCATATTAACACCTCACTTATTATAACATATTTAAAAAAATAAGGAACAAATAGCTGTCCCTTATAAATTATTATAAAACTTTTGATAAAAATTCCTTTAATCTTGGCGTTTGAGGGTGATTAAAAATAGCATCAGGACTACCCTCTTCACATACTACTCCTTCAGACATAAATATAACACGATCAGAAATTTCTTTTGCAAAGCCCATTTCATGAGTAACAATAACAATAGTCATTCCTCCATCAGCTAATGTCTTTATAACCTCAAGTACATCCTTAACCATTTCAGGATCAAGAGCACTTGTTGGTTCATCAAAAAGCATTACATCAGGTGACATTGCCATTGCTCTTACAATTGCAAGTCTTTGTTTCTGCCCACCAGAAAGATTATTAGGCTTAACATCAGCTTTTGATTCAAGTCCTACCTTTTTAAGAAGCTCAAGTCCTAGTTTATTAGCATCTTCCTCCGTCATTTTTTTAGTTGTAACTGGTGCAAGCGTAATATTTTCAAGACAAGTCAAATGAGGAAATACATTAAAATGCTGAAAAACCATTCCCATTTTTTGACGATGTAAATTTAAAATTTTATCAATATTCTTTTTTTGTTCCTTATCAGCTTTTTTAGCTTTATTTAATTCATCTTGAAGCTTAATATATCCATCATCATTTTTTAATGACTCTTTATCATGTGTATTTTGATATTCATGAATTTGTCTCTTTAAAGGCTCGGTATGACTTTCAAATAATGTTTCACCTTCAAAGCTTATATGTCCACTTGTTGGCGTTTCTAGTAAATTTAGACAACGTAATAAGGTTGATTTACCACTTCCAGATGAGCCAATAATTGATACAACCTCACCTCTTTTAATTTCATAATTAATGCCTTTTAAAACCTCAAGATCTCCATAGTTTTTACAAACATTTTCAATTTTTAAAATTATATCCTTATTTTCCATTAGCAAGTCACCTTCTTCTCAAAATATTTAATTAGCTTTGATAATGTAAATGTTATTACAAAATAAATCAAACCAATTATAACATATGGTGTTAAAGCATCATAAGTTGTAGCCGTAATGATTGTCTTTACAGTCATTAAATCACCAACATAGAAGGTAGATGCAAGGGATGTTTCCTTAATAAGTGATACAAATTCGTTTCCTAAAGCTGGTAAAATATTTTTAACAGCCTGAGGAAGGATTACCTTCCACATTGTTTTAGCCTGTGAAAGACCCAAACTCCTTGCGGCCTCCATTTGACCATTATCAACTGCTTGGATACCCGAACGGAAAATTTCAGCTTGATAGGCTCCACTATTTATAATTAGAGCAATAACGCAAGTAACAAACTTAGGCATTCCTCTTGGCATTATTAGGAAGATAACTGTTAATTGAAGTAAAAGTGGAATACCTCTTATAACCTCAATATAGGCTTGGGATATATAATGCAAAATTTTTGATTTTGATAAATTCATTAAGCATAACAATATACCTAAAATAATAGCAAAAACAACACCACATAGTGATAACAACAAGGTTATTCCAAGACCTTTCATAAATTCACCAAAGTTATTAGTAAACATATTCCAAACCTTGACAATAAATATTGCATCTGAAGCATTTTCAAGCTCAGCAACTATTTTATTAGCCTCTTCAATCCACTCATTAAAAAGTCCTTTTTCTTTAACCTCTTTAATGATTTCATTAACACTATTAATAAAATCAACATTTCCCTTTTGACTAATCGCAAACATTCCGGTTCTTCCGGTTACATCAAAAGAAAAATCACATAAAGAATACTTAGTTGAGCCTTCAAGTTTTACTTTAGCAACCTTACCAGCTATTGCAATCGCATCAACCTTGCCACCATCAAGCTGAGTGAACGCATCTGCTAAATTACCAATTTGTTCAATAGTCGCGTTAGGAAGCTGTTCTTTAACGTAATCATATTGAACAGAACCGCTTTGAGCTGCTATTTTAGTATCTTTATTATTTAATTGCTCAAAAGTGGAAAATTTATCTTTCGTACTTGTTTTAGTTATAACGACCTGGTCTCCTTCACCATCATCATAATAGGAAATAGACATCTCATAATTTTCAGCTCGAGAGGCAGAATAAGTAAAGCCTGATATTGCAAGTTCAGATTTACCTGTTTGAACAGATGTTAAAAGCTCATCAAAGCCCATAATTTGAAGCTCAAGAACTTTATTTTGCTTCTTCGCAATATATTTAGCAAGAGATATATCCGCTCCAACATATTTATCATCATTACTTTTTCTTGAATCAATAAATTCATAAGGAGCATAATCAGGGGAGGTTGCTACATATAATTTTGTTTTATTTTCGCAGCTTGTAAGTGTTATAGTGAAAATTAGAGCTACAAAAATTATAATTAAATATTTTAGTTTATTTTTCATTTTAATTCTCCAATCTTTAATTTTATTATAAGCTTAAATTAAAACAAATCGTCGGACTTTCATAATTACCTCCAAAAATAAGCAAAGAAAAAAGGACCGCTTGATATACATTGGTCCTCTTTTTTTAAGACCAATAATTATGACAATCACCAATTGGTCCTTCATAATTATACTCAAGTTCAAATTAAATATTAAACTATCTTTGCAAAATCCAATAAAAAAATCTACTAAAATTAGTAGATAGTAAATTATTATGCTCACAGAAAATCTGATCTTTACTATCTTATTGGTGAGTATATTTTACTCTTTATTATCATATAGTCAATCTTTTTTTAAATTAAAGCGTTTTCAAAACTAATTTTATAATGATTTTTTTATTATTCCTAAAAATAATCATTAAATTATGGTAAAATATTATTGATTTAATCAATAATGATAAAAGGAGGATGTAATTTTAAATTACATAAGATATATGAAAGATTACACAGTAAAAGCATATTGCTATAACGAATATTTAAGAATTTATGCTTGCAATTCAACAGAACTGGTTGAAACAGCGAGAAAGCTTCATGGTACATGGCCAACTGCCACAGCTGCCTTAGGTAGAGCACTTACCGTTTGTGCTATGATGAGCTTAATGTATAAAATGGGTGAGCATTTAACCTTCAAAATTGATGGAAATGGTCCTATTGGTGAAATGATTATTGATGCTTCCTATGGAGTTGTAAAAGGTTCAATTCATAATCCTGAGGTTTTCTTACAATATAATGATGGTCATCTTGCGGTTGGAAAAGCAGTAGGAAATGATGGTTATATCTATGTTACAAAGGATTTACACATGCGTGAGCCATTTACTTCTATTGCAAGACTTCAAACAGGCGAAATAGGTGATGACTTCACCTACTACTTTGCCTCAAGTGAGCAAATTCCTTCTTCTGTAGGTGTAGGCGTTCTTGTTAATCCTGATAACTCTTGTGCCGCTGCTGGTGGCTTTATTCTCCAAGTTATGCCTGGTTGTCCTGAAGAAATTCTTGCTAAGGTTGAAGAAAAACTTAAAAATCTTAAACCTGTTTCTAAGATGATTGAAGAAGGCTACACTCCAGAAATGATTATTAATGAGGTTACAGATGGTGACTATAAAATTCTTGAGTCAAATCCAATTAAATATGAATGTGATTGTTCAAGAGAAAGATTTATGAAGGGAATTGCCTCTCTTGGAAGGAAGGAAATTCAAGAAATGATTGATACTGATGGTCATGCTGAGGTATTATGCCATTTTTGTATGAAAAAATATGATTTTAACAAGGAAGACCTTGAAAAAATCAAAGATGAATATTGTAAAGAGAATGAAAATAAAGAGTCTAGTTCAAACTAGGCTCTTTTGTTATATATACATTCTTCTTACTTGTAAAATAAATTATCCCTGCAACAAAGAAGGTAACTACTTCTCCTACTGTTATTGACAAATAAATAGCTACTTCATTTTGATTTAAAGCATAAATGCAAATGGCTGAATATAAAACCGGAATAATTAAACCACGAAGTAAGGAAATAACAAGACTTCTTATTCCACTACCAATGCTTTCATATAACGATACAATTATTAAACTAAAGCCAGAAGGAATAAATCCAATACAAATAATTCTTAAAGCATTTGATCCTTTGATAATAACATTTTGATTATTAGTAAATGGCTTCATCAATAAAGATGGCATCAACATAAATAAAATAAAACCAATAATAGTAAATATAAGCATTAAATAAATACTCTTTTTTAAAGAATCCTTAAGTCTTGCATTTTCACCTTGTCCATAGAAAAAGCCAAATATAGGACGTAAGCCTTGAATCATACCATTAAGTGGCATATAAATAAAGGTTTGAAGTTTAAAATAAACACCTAGTATTTGAACATAATCATCACCAAAGCGCTTTAAGAATAAATTAAGAACTAATGTTAAAACCGAAACTAAAGCGGTCATTATAGTTGATGGTATCGCAACCTGATAGATTTCTTTTAAAATTTTCATATCAGGAATTAGCTCTTTAAAATTTAAAGAAATATATTTATGCTTAAGACCCATTATAAAAATATAAATACAAGATGAAAATTGACCAATCACTGTAGCAATTGCCGCACCAGTAATTCCCATCTTAAAAGCATAAATAAATAAGGCATCAAGGACAATATTGACAACACATCCAAGTCCCTGTGCAATCATTCCTACGGCCATTTTTCCATGTGCTTGGAAGATTTTTTCAATTGCAATATGAATTAGTTGACCAATACATAAAAATAATAATATAGATAAATATTCTTTACCAAGCTTAATTGTTTCCGGATTATCAGTAAACCACGAAAAGAAAAAAGGAATAATACTTAGTCCTAAAATGATGAAAATAAGATAATGACAAACTGAACAAACTAAATAAGTATCGGCTGTCTTACGAGCCTTCTTCTTGTCTCCTGCACCAAGTGACCTTGCCATTAAGGAGTTAATACCAACACCAAAGCCAACAGCAAGGGCTAAAGTTAAATTAGTAATCGGATAAGCAATTGAAATAGCATTAAATGCGGCATCAGAAATTTGACCAACAAATATACCATCTACGATTGAATAAAGTGACTGAATTAGCATCGATAAAATAGGGGGAATTCCCATTGTTAAGATTAATTTTAGATTAGATTTTTTTGTATCCATAACTCACCTCAAAAAAAAGGACTATATATTTCCAGTTTATATCAGAAACCGAAAAATATATAGTCCAAAATGACATTAATACTATACAATATTAACTATTTTTTGTCAAGATTATTTTGGTTATTATCGCTTTGCATAACCTCAACGTCAATATTATCTAAAACTTCTTTATTGTTTATAGTTTCAACAGAAGGATTTGTTTCCTTTTCAAGGTACATATATGCAAAACCCTTTTTTTGTCTTCTAAGCTCAAAATAGCCAATTATAGCAGGAATTAATGAGCCGATAAGGTCAAGTCCTAAATCCTTCATTGTATCTCTTAAAGCTTCATGGCCTACTAAAGCTTCACCTTGATCTAGTGTTCCTCTTCCTACAAGATACTGTTGCATATTAGTTCCTAAAAATTCATCACAACTAAATTCAATAAGTTCCCAAATTACACCCATAGTTACAGTAAAACATACTGTCCAAGCACTCATTATGATAGGCGAAAATCGTGTATTGTGACCATCATAGCGATTAAAAGTATTTAAAATTATATACCCTAAAATACCAAACATAATACCACTCATTGTATGAAGCAATGAATCCCACCATCCAAATTTTCCATAATAATCAAGTATTTCTCCAAAAATAATTGATCCCGCACAAAATATAATATATAAAACTTCCATTATTTCAGGAATTTTAAATCTTGTAACCTTTGTAAAAACCACAGGAATAGCAATAAGGGCTAGCATTAAAAGTGATTCTAAAGTATTAAAAATTAAAATTGACCTAATTGAATCTGTTTTAACAAAAAACAATGAAATTCCATTGTAAATTAACAAACTCAAGGTTAAGACCCAAATAATAAAAGTAAAAATAGTTACCTCAAATTTTTTAAATGACATCTTCCTCATTCATCTATACCTCACTATTAAATATTTATATGTATATTTTAGCATTTTTAGTATTTTTTTCAATATTCTACTAAGAAAAATTATTAAAAATTCATTTTATAAATAAATGTCTTTAATTTTTTTTCATAAAGTGAAATATAATATGTTTCAAGCAAGATACAACCAAGCTTTTCATAATATTTATAATCACATGTTTCATCTGTCCATAAATAAATTTCATGAACATTATTTTTAAGAGCTACTCCTTTTAAATACTCTATCATTTTAAAACCCATACCATGAATTTTGGAAGCAATTAATCCTAAATAAATACTATTTTTAGGCATATATGATAAAACCTTATTATGATTATCATTAATATAATCATAATACTCATATGCAAGCTTTTTATCATTATCATTTAATTTATTTATATTTTCTTTAAAATAATTAAAAGAATCATTAGTCTCTTCTTTTAAATTAGCAAGTAAAAATGCTGCAACATTTCCTTTTTCAAGACCAACATAACAATATTCATTATAATATAAATAATATCTAACTAAAAAATCATAAATAAAATTTGCAAGCTCTAAAGACATAGGCACCTCATTTTCCCAATGATCTTTAGTAATTTGATAAACTCTAGCAAAATCAGCTTCATGATATTTTCTTATTCCACTTGTCAAAATATCTTGATAGTTGGAATGCTTATTAAACCAGGAAATAGCATAAGAACATGAAAGCTCTGCCTTTAAGCCTTTAGCTTTAATATCATTATAAGCATATTCTAATAACTTACTAGCTATACCTCTTCCTTGAAGTATGGGATCTACAACTGTATGATTAATATTAACAATTCTATCATATATTATAGGATATGTAACATATGCAAGTTCTTTTTCATTTTCATAATATGCAATTTTATTTTCTTCTATTTTAAACATAATATCATCCTTTTAAAGAATTATATCATAAAACAAAAAGAAAAGCACCCGAAGATGCTTTAAAAATCGTTATTATTTTTTCTTTTGTAACCTGTAACATATAAATATATGAAAATAGATAAGGCAATAATCATATAAATAATGCCAAAGGGGTTAACCATAAAATCAACAATATAAACAGTAATTCCAACATAAGGCTTATAATCTGCCATGTAGTAATCAATTGTAGAAAGAAAAGGTGAAACACCACCAATAACAGTTAGAATGGAGCTTAAAAGATATTTTTTCTTTAAGGCACCAAATAAAATTTCCACAATTGCTAAAATAAATATTAAAGCACTAATAATCCTCCATAAATATTTCATCGCTTTATTATTATAAAACATTAAAAGTAACCATAAGTCAAATTGTGAATAGCTTTCAATACTACCATGAATGGAAGGGCTCTTTTCTCCAAAGTTTATGACTATAAATATTATAATAGCTATTATTGAAAATATTGAAGCAATTATTCCAAGTCTTTTTCTAAATCCTTCTTTATTTTCTTTAATTGTATTTTTAATTAAAAATATTCTTATTATTAAATAAGCACTAATTGTAATAGCAAATAAGCTTATTAGTGAACAAATTAAACCACTATCAACTATATTAAATAAAAAGCCTAAATAGATAAGATTAAGCTCAAATGCTATAAAAACAATATCGTAAAACAATAAATTCTTTACCCGAATAAATTTTAAAGAATGTATATAAGCATTATTAACCTCATTAGGTTCTTCTACTGAAGAATAATGCATTTTTATATCAATATTTCCAAATATAATTAAGTTTATAGAAATTATAAAACCAAGAGCCATTAATACAATAGCAACAATTGAATTTACAAGAAGACCAAGAATAACCTCCGTTACTAAAAAGGCACTTAAAATACCAATTGCAACATAAAAATATATGTTAAATTTTGAAGTAATTTTATTAGTTAAAATATTATTAACCTTTTTATCATTACTTTTTTCGGTTTCTTCTTTTAAATTCTTACTATTCCTTTGGCCTTTTAATATTTCATCAACTGTAACATCATATAATGTAGCTACATCTGTAATAATACTAATATCGGGTAATCCTAGACCACTTTCCCATCTTGAAATAGTTTTAGGAGATAGCATTAGTCTTGTAGCAACATCTTCTTGAGTTAAACCTTTAGCTTTACGAAGTGACCTTAAAAAGTCACCTGTTTTAATCATATCCATAAATATTCCCTCACTTTCTAACTTGATTCTATATTAGAATAGAGCAAAATTACACAATTTTAACCTAGATTTTTATCTATGGTAATGGGATGTTTTACTTTTTAATACCAGTAAGATTATTAAAATACTCTTGAATTAAATTAAAAGCTTTAGATAAGGGATAACAATCAACGAAGCAATGATTAACAGTTATGTTTAAAGTCATAACCATTTTTCTATTTTCTTCTCTATAGTTATACCAGCATATACGAGGACATGATAAGGATTCATAATTATTATCAATTAAAGGATGGGTCATTCCATCAATTGAAAGCCAAACAGGCTTCATAAGCATATCCCCTACCTTGATACTTATTATTAAGTATCCAACAAGGTGAAAAAGTATCATTTATTTTAGAAGTAAAATTACAACTTTTACCATCTGCTTCAATCTCACCAATTACCTTATTTTCTGATTCTAATACAATTGCAAAATAATATTCAGATTTTTTAATTCTTTCAATAACTTCATTAATAGCTTCTTCAATTTTATTTATTTTCATATCTATAAAGCAATTTACAGTTACTTCTTTTAAATATTCTAATAAATCAAATTCATCTCCATTCTGAAAAGGCCTTAAAATTAAATGTTTAGTTTTAATAATCATAAAAACATCCAAAATTTTAGTAATTGCATTATAACGATTAAAACTATTTTAATCAATATTGCTTATATAAAATTATCAGAATAATCTATAATATTTAACTCTTATTCTAAATTATATTTTTTTAGTTTTCGCCATAAGGTAGTCGTACTAATATCTAACTCTTTAGCCATTTTAGTTCTATTACCATTATATTTATAATAAGCATTTAAAATAGGATCATATATATTTTGATTTTTTATAGGCTCAAAATTCTTTTTTGCCATACATCTTTTAACAAATTCAATTGAAAGTATTTTTGAAGAAGCTTCAATGACAATATATTTAATATTTTGAATAATTTCAATATCATTTCCGTCCCAATTAAGATGTGCAAGATATTCTATAACCTCATTATCAACCTTTATATTTTTTTTATATTTCAAAATAAAATTATCAAAAGTATCCCTTATTAAGCTTATTAGATCATCATACCTTGAATTTAGAGGCGGAATTTGTAATTCAAATGGTTTTAAATAATAGAAAAGTTCATCAATTATTAGCTTATTTTTATGTAGATTATTAAGTGAATCATCACTTATAAGGATGAATCTTACATCAGACTTTTTTTCTTCATTTAAATCAAATGAATCTCCTTTTGCTACATAAGAATAAAATAATCTATTTTGGATTCTTATAGGCAAATGATTAAATCCAATCAAAGCTAATGTCCCTCCATTTGCTGCAAAAATAGCTTTATTAAAGATTAAATCTTCCATTTCTTCTTCTTTGTAAAAGCAGTTTATTCTAATAAATGGACCATTTTTTCTTTGACTAAAATTGTGAATTGCTTCACTTATATTTTCCTTATCAAGCCCACAACCACTACTTATAAATAAAGGATCTGATTCAACAGATAATAATTTAGCAAGTCTAATCGTATTTTTATAATCTTCTGATTTAGTTTGAATTGATTGAAAAGACGCCAATGCAACATAACCATTAGTATAATCTTCTTTATTTACATTAAACGTATGAGATACAATTGATACTGATAAAATTAATTCCTTAACTACATTTTCTAATATTACTGGTACAAGAGTGTAATTTAAAATATCTTTTTGATATTCTAAGACACCTTGATAAATTTCTAATTTTCTTAAAAACATTTCATCTATAACTTTTATATCTATACTATCAAATACATCTTCTATATTTTTACCTATAATGTCATATCCAATGTAGTTTTGAGCACTTTTATTGGCAAGCTCTATTTGATGCATACGATTTAATTGATATATTTGATTAAATGATACGTCAAGTAAAGTGTTAAATTGCGGATAATTCTTTAATTCATTATCAATGGTAAATGACATATTCTTAGCTGTTTTTAATGCATTTATTATTGAATCAATTGATGAATCGCAGAAAATAGCTTCCATATTTTTCTCTTTAGCAAGACGAACAACTTTATTTCCACCTATAACAACATCAACCATATCTCTTTTAGCTTCTTCAAGCTTAATGCTTTCATCATCATTTAGCATCTCAAGTTTGATATTAGCATCAAAAACCTCATCTAGATGAGAAATATCACCGAAGGTATTTTTATATCCAAAAAGAGTTATATTTGGCCTTTTCTTTTGGGCTATTTCACAAGCCTTTTTAATTAGTAAAGCTATTTCATTTGAAGTAAGACAAATTGGAACAATTGTAAATGGCGTATTTTCTTCTAAATAAGTTGCTTGATATCCTCTTGCTACGACAATTTTAGCTTTACTTTTAGTTATTTTTTGAATAACTTCATCCATACTCATAACATCAGATAAGATAACATCCGCATTAACCTCTAATGTTTTGATTGCATCTAATGCTATATCACGTAAATACTCTTTAGGAACAACTACTAAAATCTTAGCCATAATTACAACTCCTTAAATTCTTTTATACTATATTTATATCACTTGAAATAATGTTTTTCAAGGAACTTTTTTAAGATTAAAGCTTAAAGAAATTATTTAAAAATAGATTATCATTTTAAAAAAAATTATTATATGCTATAATTTTTTAGGTGATAATAATGAACTATAATGAAATTCTTTCTAATTACAAAAAATATTTTAATACTGACCTTAATATGCTTGATGAGTCATACACTGTAATTTATTCTTCAAATTACATAAATATTTCTTATAAATACCCTGTTAGTGAAATCATTAATACCACCTTCTATTGTAATAATGATGTAATTATACCTATTTGGAAAAATTATTATTTATCCCTTAATAAAGATTTTAATAAACCAGAAATTTCCTTATTATGTCAATTTTTAAGTGATTATATTAAATCTGATGACCTAAATAATAATATAAATGCATTTCTTTTTGAACTTCTCAATTCTAAAATAGATTCTTATAAACTAGAAGATTTTTTCAAACTATATAATCTCAAAAATGATGTTGCAAGGGTAATAGATATTGAATTTCATGATAAAGCTTCATTATTTATCGATAAGCTTAAATCCTATATTATTGACTCTAAAAACTATTTTTTAATTACTCATTCTCCTCTTCATATAAGTATTATTGATTATACACTTGATGATAAAATAATATCTGATATTTATTATTTAAAAAAGAAAGATAAAATCATCTTAAATATTGGTATTGGAAACAATTATCCTATTAATTTAATTTCAAAATCCTATCAAGAGGCTAAGGAAGCAATTTTTATTTCAAGAACCTATAATCTTGATTTTACAACCTACTATTCTAATCTAAGACTTGAAGAGGTTGTAAGCAATCTAAGCAATGCTGAAAAGGAACGTATATATAGTTCTTCTTATTATCAAAAGCTTAACAATCTTAATCTTGATATGCTTGAGACAATCAATACCATTTTTAGTCGAAATTTGCATTTAACAGATGCAGCCAAAGACCTTTATATTCATAGAAATACGCTTGTATATAGAATTGATAAAATTAAAAATTTAATTGGACTTGATATTAGAGAATTTAACGATGCTATTTATTTAAAATTTTTATTAATTCTTAAAAGATATGAAAATAGCGAACAAAAAAACTAGATTTTGGTCTAGTTTTTCTTTTTTTATATTTTTACACTAAATTCATCTTATGAAGAATTTCATGTAATTTTTGTTTTTCAGCCTCAGTAAGCTCAGAAATTGGATTTAAGCATTTTCCAACAGGAATTCCTTGTTGAACAAGTCCTTCCTTAATTACAGCAGGGAATGTACCCATACCACAAGCAATTCTTAATGGAGCGAGCTCGAATTGAGCCTCTAATGCTTTTTTATAATCGCCTTTAATATAGTTTTCATAAATAGCTACTGCTACCTTTGGTGCCACATTTGCACATGAAGAAATAGAACCTGAAGCGCCATACATTAAACCAGCATAAATTAATGTATCTCTTCCTACAAGAACATGGAAATCTTCAATATCTCTTGTAAGGCGGATATATTCAGCTGTATTAGTCATATCGCCTGTTGAATCCTTTATAGCAATAATATTAGGAATTAGAGCTAGCTTAGCACAAGTTTCTGGTGTTATGGTAACATTAGTCTTTGGCTTATTATTGTACATAATAATAGGTAATGTAGTACTTTGGGCTATTGTTTTAAAGTATTTATATACTTCATCTTGTGTTTGTGATACAAACATAGGAGTTAAAACAGAAACAGCATCAACACCGATTTCTTCACAAATCTTTACAAGCTTAATAGCGCCTCTTGTAGTTATGTGATTACATCCTGCGTAGATTTTAACTCTACCTCTAGCTTCGTCTTTGACAGTTTCAATTATTTTACGATATGTTTCATCATCAAAAGCGTAAAATTCACCTGTTGTTCCTAAAGGGAAAAGACCATGAACACCGCTATCAATTAAATGATTAACCATTTGTCTTAAAACAGGGTAATTTACTTCACCTTCATCGGTAAGAGGAGTAATAATTGGGGGAATAATTCCTGTAGGTGTAAAATAATTACTCATGACGCTTTACCTCAACACCAGCAAGCTTTTCATAGTACTTAACTAAGCTTGAATGGTCTTCTTTTGAATATCCATCAGCCTTTAAATAAGTCATCATTTCCATCACATTAGCAGTAAGTGGAGTTGGAGATGCAACTGCGTGAGCTGCATTTAAGGCATTATTTAAATCCTTAATATGTAATTCAATTCTGAAGCCTGGCTTAAAGTTTCTATCAAGCATCATTGGAGCCTTAGCGTCAAGAACAGTTGAACCAGCAAGTCCTCCACGAATTGCCTTATAAACAAGCTCAGGATCAGCACCTGATTTTGTTGCGAATGTTAAAGCTTCACCTACAGCTGCAATGTTACATGCAACAATAATTTGGTTAGCAAGCTTTGTAATATTTCCACTTCCAAGAGGTCCAACATAAACAGCACTACCAGCCATACACATAATTAAATCATAATATTTATCGAAAGTTTCCTTTCTTCCTCCAGCCATTACAGAAATTGTTCCATCAATAGCTTTAGGTTCACCACCAGATACGGGGCAATCCATTAATTCAATACCCTTCTTTTCAAGTTCAGCACCAATACTTCTTGTTTCAACGGGATCAATACTTGACATATCAATTACAACTGTACCAGGTTTAGCTGCTTCAATAATACCACCCTTACCTAAACATACATCACGTACTTGAGGTGAATTTGGAAGCATTGTAATAATAACGTTACATTCTTTAGCAACCTCGCTACCATTTGCTGCTTTCTTAGCACCAAGTGCTACAAGCTCATTTACTGCATCCTCACCATGACTACATACTACAAGATCATGTCCTTTTTTTAATAAATTCTTGCTCATAGGTTTTCCCATGATTCCAAGTCCGATAAATCCAACCTTCATATAAATGTCCTCCTTAGTTGTTCTAACCATATTATATAAGCATTTTCATTTCAAGACAATTGACAAAGCTTACAAACATCAAAAAAGTTTTATATATTTCTAAAATTTATTTCATTTCATTTCAAAATAAGACATTTATATTTAAAAACATTTCATTTTTAGCATTAATTCATTTCAAAGTTTTTCTTTAGAATTAAACTTTTTTTCTTTTCATAAAAAAATTCGCTACTTAATCAATAGATTTTCAATTTTATATATGTATAATATATAATGTATAGCGGAGGTGATTTTATGAAATTTGTCTTAGCTCCTGATTCATTTAAAGGAACTATTTCAGCTCTTGAAGCTTCAACAATAATGAAAAATAATATTTTAAAGCATTATCCAAGCGCTATTGTTGAAGAACTTCCTATCGCAGATGGTGGTGAAGGTAGTGTTGATGCTGTATTAAGAGGTATTGGTGGCGAAAAAATCTATTGTAAATCAACTGGTCCTTTTGGCGAAAAGCTAAAGGTATATTATGGTATGAAGGAAAATACAGCTATCATTGAAATGGCTTCTTGTGCTGGTATTACAATACCTGATCATTTAGATCCATCTCATGCTACTACTTATGGAGTTGGTAGCGTAATCTTAGATGCGATTAAAAATGGTGCTAAAAAAATTATTTTAGGACTTGGTGGTAGCTGTACTAATGATATGGGTGTTGGTGCTGCTATAGCAATGGGTGCTAAATTTTATAATAAGGATAATGAAGATTTTTTTCCTTCTCCTTTAGAATTTGGTGAAATTACAAATATTGATTTAACTGACATAAAAAAAGCAATTGGTAATGTTGAAATATGTGCAATGTGTGATATTACAAATCCTCTTTATGGCGAGCATGGTGCCGCCTATGTATTTGCTCCACAAAAGGGTGCAAATAAAAATTTAGTAAAAAAACTTGATAAAAATTTAATTTTATTATCTAATATAATAAAGGAGAAATTAAATATAGATGTTTCTTCTGTTGAAGGAAGTGGCGCTGCTGGCGGAATGGGTGCAGGAATTATCGCATTCTTTGGTGGAAAACTTACTTCCGGAATAAATACTATATTAGATTTATTTGATTTTGACTCTAAAATCAAAGATGCTGATTTTATTTTTACTGGTGAAGGAAAAATTGATAGCCAATCACTTGATGGTAAGGTTATATCAGGTATTGCAACACGTGCTAAACGCCAAAATGTTCCTGTTATTGCCTTATGTGGAGCAATTGGTGATGTTCCTGATAAGGTATACGATATGGGTGTCACAACTATTATGAGTATTAATCAGCAAGCTATGGATTTTAAAGAGTCTAAGGCTTATTCTAAAGAAAATTTAGAAGCTCAAATGGATCATATAATAAGATTAATTAAAAATATCAAAGGAGAATAATATGAAAATTTTTGTAAGAGCACAGGATTTAGGTAAAAAGGACGCACCTACATTAGCTAAGGAAATAAAGGCATTAGGCTTTGATGGACTTCAGCTTGCGATTAACAAGGCTATTGAAGGTGAAACAGCATGGCCTGGAGAGTTAAGTGAAGCTCGTGCTAAAGAAATTGCCAAAACATTTTTAGATGCAGGTCTTGAAATTCCTTTAATTGGTTCTTATTTCAACCCAGTTCATTCTAATAAGGAGCTTGTTAAGCGCAATATTAGTAAATTTAAAATGCATCTTGACTACTCTCACTTTTTCAATACAAAATACATTGGTAGTGAAACCGGATCATATAATGATGATAAATGGACTTATAATCCTTTAAATAGAACAGAGGAAGCCTTTGAAATTGTAAAAAATACCTTTAAAGAGCTTGCCATATATGCTAAGGAAGTAAATTCTAATCTTTCAATTGAAGGCGCAGATGGACATTGCATGTACTGTCCTAAGCAATTAAAGCGACTAGTAGATTCAATTAATAATGGACATGTATTTGTAACGGTTGATGTATATAACTATTTAAATGAACAAAATTATAGTAAGGAATATCAACATCATATAATTGATGAATGTATTGAACTATTTGGAAATAAAATCAAAAATATTCACCTAAAGGACTTTACAATGGATGAGAAACCTCTTCTTAAGGTTGGTCTTGGTGAAGGATTAATGGATCTAGAATATATCGTTGGAAAAGTTAAACAAAATATTCCCGATGCTAACTTGATATTTGAGGGTGTTCCTAAAGATAAAATGGAATCAAGCCTTAGATATATAAAACAAATTTTAGAAAAGGAGTGAAATTAATGAAGCCATTATACATTAAAATAAAAGATAATGATAATGTTGCGATTGCCATTAAGGAAATTAAAGAAGGCACTGAAATAATGGACGGAATAGTCACTAAAACTACTATTCCTCAAGGTCATAAAATAGCTTTGACTGACATAAAAAAAGGCGCTGAAATTATTAGATATGGTGTTGTACTTGGCTATGCAAAAGACCTTGTTCCTAAGGGCTCTTGGATAAACGAGTTTATGCTAGATCTTCCTACACCACCATCTCTTGATGACATGGAGTGGGGTAAAAAGGTTGATGTCGTTTTACCTGAGGCCCCCAAAAAAACCTTCTTAGGATATGAAATACCAGGTGAGAAATACGCTGGTACAAGAAACATTTTAGGTATTTCTACTACTGTTCAATGCGTATCTGGTGTACTAGATGTAGCAGTTGAAAAAATCAAAAAAGAAATTCTTCCAAAGTATCCTAATGTTGATGATGTAGTCGCAATTAATCATGCATACGGCTGTGGTGTTGCGATTAACGCACCTGAAGCTGTAATTCCTATTAGATCATTAAAAAATTTAGTTCATCATCCAAATTTTGGTGGTGAGGTAATGGTTGTATCTTTAGGATGTGAAAAGCTTACGGTTGAAAAGCTATTAGATGAGACTGATATTAAGCCTGAAAATGTAATTGTTCTTCAAGATATTAAAGGTTTCGATAATATGATGAAGAAAATTTGTGAGATGGCGGAAGAAAAGCTTAAAAAGCTTAACCAAAGAGTAAGAAAAGAGTTACCTCTTTCTAAACTTTGCATAGGAATGCAATGTGGTGGTTCTGATGCATTTAGTGGTGTTACAGGTAATCCTTCAGCAGGATATGCCTCTGATATGCTTGTTGCAGCAGGTGCTACAGTTATGTTTAGTGAAGTAACTGAAGTTCGTGATGGAGTTCATTTCATCGCTGAGCGTACTGTTTCTAAAGAAGTTTGTAATAAACTTGCACGTGAAATGAAATGGTATGATAATTATTTAAAGAATGGAAATGTTGACCGTTCTGCAAACCCAACACCAGGTAATAAAAAAGGTGGACTTTCTAACATTGTAGAAAAGGCTATGGGTTCTATTGCAAAATCAGGTACTGCTCCAATTGTTGAGGTATTATCACCTGGTGAAAAGCCTACAAAGAGTGGCTTAATTTATGCAGCTACTCCTGCTTCTGATATTGTTTGTGGTCCTTGTCAATTAGCTTCTGGTATTACCCTTCAAGTATTTATTACAGGACGTGGTACTCCTTATGGACTAGCCGTAGCCCCTGTAATTAAGGTTTGTACTAGAAATGAAATGAAGGAAATGTGGGATGACATCATTGATGTCAATGCTGGTCCTATCGCAACCGGTGATGCAACAATAAAGGATATTGGAACATTACTATTTAATGAAATTCTTGATGTATGTAGTGGAATTAAAAAATCTAATGCAGAAAAGCATGGACTTAAGAATTTCTTGTGTGTTTTCAACCCTGCTCCTATTACATAGAAATTAAAAAGACTGTGAATTATAACCTATATAATATGTACCCTAAGTCAAGGACACTTATAAAAAAGCGTAATTATTTGTATATATTGTCAATCTCCTAGGGGGGAAACACAAACTTAATATTTAATTGGAAGCTAATTGTGTTTGTTCATGATTAGTTTCTTTTTTATGCAATAACGGATTGCCACCTTCCAAAAGATATATTCTATATTCAACTGGACTTCGTTTTTCTAAGTCCCATTGATATCTATAATTATTATAATAATCCATGTAATCATCTATTTCTATGGCTTATGCCTTTTGGATTACTTTTAGTGCCATAAACAGTTTGAAGGTATCTCAAAACCAAAAATAGAAATATTTATTGATGATATAATACCAGAAGAAATTTAGAAGGAGGTGGTTGATATGGAAGATAACTTTGAATTAAAAATAGGTCTTGAAGATGAAAAAGAATTTAAGTCAGCACTGCGTGATATCAACGACTCCTTTAAAGTTCTAGGATCATAAATGAAACTTGTCGAGTCTCAGTTTGATAAAAATGATAAATCAGTTGAGGCCCTAACAGCTAGAAATGAAGTATTAGAAAAATCTATTGAAGCTCAAAAAGAAAAGATTGAAACATTGAAGGGTGCATTAAATAATGCATCCTCATCTGTTGGTGAAGCAGATAAAAGAACTCAAAACTGGCAAGTAAAGTTAAATAAAGCAGAAGCTGAACTTAATAAGATGGAGCTTGAGCTTCAAAACAATAAGAAAGAACTTGATACAGCGTCTGCTGAATTTAAAGATGTTTTAATGTATCTGGTCTTGCTTAAGTGCTAACGATTTTTTAAGCGCACCTGGCTTCTTAAGAAAAGTATTGAAATAGTGTTTGATTTCGATACTATATTCTTTGAAGCATTCTTTTTTTATATGTGAAGCTATTTGATAATCTTTATAAAATAGTACAATTCTATCAGTGAATATATTTGCTATAACATCCTTTCCTACATAATCATCAGGTACTGAATAAAAATTATTATCTATAGTTACCAAAGAATAAGAAGAAACAGTACAAGTTTGAAAATCACATATTAAATAATCATTTTGAGGTTTTGACTTTAAAGCCTTTTTTTCTATTTCAAATTCCTTTAGTTCTTTCTCATTATATTTAGCTAATTCTTTAGAATAATAGCTATATAAAGCTTCCTCGGATTCAAATTCATAATTTAAACTAAATAATTCTTTTCTAACAAGGTTACCTGAATTTTCGACATGACCTTTTTCATTTCCTGATCTAGGATTACATGTAGTTATTTTAAATCCATAATATGTTGATAATTTGATAATATCATCAGTAAATTCCTCGTCATTAGTCTTTATTACCCTTTTTACTACTGTAGACATATTATCAAACACCATTTCTTCAAAAACACCATCACAATGATTAATAAAGCGAATTATACTGTCTAGAACAGTTTTAATATTCTCATTTTTATATAATAGTCCAAAAACATAGTTACTTTTAGGCAAGGATATTGTTACTTGATGATACACTTTAACCTCTCCAGCAACTTTAACCTTGATTTGATGAAAATCATACTCAGCCCTTTTACCATAATTATACCATTGCTTAATAAAACATTCTGGATGAGCATTTTTATACAAGTTAAAGTGAATAAGTATTGTTGATTCACTTACTTTATATCCTTCATTATTATGCCTTCTTGTAAGACTTGCAGCTGATATTGTTTGCTTATTTGAACCGAGTATTTCACTACGCTTTGCATCAATTTCTAACAGTTCTAAAAATCTTCGCTCAACTTCAGGTGTAAATGCTTTTTTCTTTACATTTGCTGGTTTTCGTTTAGGTGCACTACAAATCTTGGTTTGTATTGCTGCTATTACTGTTTGATCAACCGCTTGTGATAATTCATGCTGTAATTGAATATATTCATTTACATATTTATCAACAGTATTTCTTGAAATACCTAAATCTTTAGCTATTTCTCTTTTTGATTCACCACTTTGATATTTTACTATCACCGCATTCTTGTTTATGATATTTATCATAAGTGGCTCAGTTTTCTATTAAGGATTTTCTTTCAAATGGCTCAGTTTCATTATACTATATACATTAAGTATTCTTTCTTATCCAAATCACCACCACTCCTTTATTATTGCTTCCATTTTACTAGATTTATCTAGTAAACATAATTTGATTAAGATAATACTTTTCAATTAACGACCTAGATAGTGGCTATATTGTAAAAAAAGGTAAGAATCACTCCTACCTTTCTATCTATTTAAGTGTTAATCACTCTATAGTTATTTGACCTTCAATTTGTTAAAATAAAATTTTCACCTAAACGACAGGTTTTAGCAAACATTTTCCATTACTTTCAATTAAATGTCATTTTGAGACACAAATAACTAACATTATTTGAATTAAGAATTAGTGTTATTTTTTGTTTAGTTCTTCTTCTAATAAAGCAAACTTTTGCTTAGTATCTTCCCTATTATTGAAAGCAGAGATAGAATCTCTAATTTTATCTTTATTTCTGAAAATGATTCCAACTCTAGTTTCATTCAAGAGTAAAGCATTAATATATTCAACATCCTTTTGATAAATCTTTTTAACACGATAGATATATTCATCATCTGGGTTCAATGAGCCAATGCTTATATATTTATTCTTTGGTGGTACAATAGCATCACCTTGTATTTGAGAATATTTCAGCATAGCACTTAACATTGGCATCCCATTGTCACCATTTTTAAAAACAATATGGTTTAATAACAACATTCTTGTAGGTGATAAAGGTAATAGACAATGCATATGAAGATTTATCCCATTACCAACTGGTAATATTTCTAATGTAGGATATACATCAGACATCAAAAACTCACCACCTCGAGCATCAACAAACGTCATATAAAAGCCCATCAAATCATTCATGAAGTCCTGCTTAATTATTGGATCTATCACATCAGATTTTTGAATGTCATCATAAGTTCTACAAGTAGCTAAATAATCAAGTTCTCTTTTCCACAATTCTTCAAAATTACCATCTGGTTGATATTCAAGAAGTATCTTTCTCGTTGATTCAACAAAAGAATTATCTTTGTATTGCTTCATTCTATAATCAGCCCTTAATGCTGATAATGTAATAAAAATTCTTAATTTTTCTAATTCTCTTCTGTTAATTACGATTTCAGATTTATTTAAAATTTTATTAGCTATAAGTTCAGCAATTTCACCCTCAAAAACGGAAAATTTTGATTCAATTTGAGTTGGATCTTCTTTGTTTAGTTCTTCATCTCTATACATATCTATATTCATGAAGACACTTTTAATGTTTCTTTTTTCGATTTTATTATTTGCTAGACTCCAATAATTAACTTGAACGTTTTCATCATTAAAGTTTTTTAAAATAAATCTCGGTATATAGTGATGTTTTCTTGCTTCTTGCTTTGCCATATAAAATCCTTTCCTACTTGCCAATTAAAATTGTTTGAATCTTAGCAAAAGAATATGTTGAGATATAATCATCTTCTTTTATATCGATACTATGATTCTCAAGCGTAGTTCTTACGATTCTACCATCGATAAGCTTCATTCTAATATCGTCATATGAAAAGTGATGATCTATATCGATTCTCACAATATCTTTTTTAGTAATCTTCCTGACATTAATATTAAATACTAATTATTCAGGTTTAATTATACAATGCAAACTTCTCTCACCTCATATAGATGGAAAGTAAATAAAATCTACAACAACTAAATTATCTAAACATTTTTTTAACTCTTGAGGTCTAGATGTATGACCGTCATTCCTTATGTAATCAGCTAAATCATCAATATCAGTAAACTATGCATTATCATCCTTAGCTTCACCATACTCAGCATCAGCAAAGAAAACTATTGCATTAATCCATGGATTAGATTTAGTTTGCTCTTTTAATAAATATACTTGTCTTTTAACCTGGCCAAATGGTGATTTTAATTCTTTCTCATGAACTTCACCAGTCCAACGATCGTCTTTTTCTTTTACAAAATAACCATCCTGCTCATATAGCCTGCCAAGCCAATATTTAACTTCAATAACGAATAATTTGTTTTCATAGGATACTAACAAATCTATTTCACAGTTTCCTTTTGAAGTATAAACCATTACATTTGATTTAATAATGCAATTAGGTATTATACGTTGTAATTCTTCTTCTACTTCAATTTCACTATCATTAACATAGTTTTTTTCTTCTGAAATAGTATCTATAGAACTAGAGGAAAAAAACACGTTTTAATCCAAAACCAATTTTATGAAATAAACCCATATTAAATCCTCCTTCCTACCTACAACAATTATTTACAATTAGAATTTAATAAGAAAATTCTTTTTTGTTTACCTTCTTCTTTAATAGTTTTTCTTTTGATTTTGTTTTTATAATTAGAGAAGTTCCTATTCAAATAAGCTAAATAATATATAGTGTTGACCAGCATTAATGATGATGCCTTCTTATTTGAATAATACTTACCATGCATGGAGGTTTGTCTGTTAATATCCTTATTATTATTTATTTTGATTGGTTCGTCAAAAGGATAATCTTTATATAATGTGTTAATGTTTTCATTCATCATCAAAAGGATAAAATGCTTTGTCTCTATATCATTTAAATCTAATTTTCCTATATCTTGGACTATGGGTTCAAAAAGGCCATTTCTTCCGTTACATTTTTTATCCATCAGATAAAAGGAACTTAAGTTATCAATTATAGAAATAAATCCTAAATTAGCAAGTGCATATGATTTATTTAACAATGCATCCATGCTTTGAGTAAAAATTCTTTTACTCTTTCTTGGCAGTATTAATAAGGTATCTTTTTTTAAATCTAATAAAACTTTCTTTTTAAAATGTTTTACCATGTACTTGTCAAATTGAGCTTCTGATATCTCTTTTTCAGTTAGCGTTTTTAATTCATCTGTACTTATACCATATGGAAAAACCCAGTAGCATTTACTAAGAGCTTTGTAATACTCGTACCATGACAATTTACTATTTGAATCATTTTTTGATTTTGTTAATGAATCTATAAGAGGCTGCATAGAAGCAGCAATCTTTTTATTAATGTCAATTAAAGGTTGAATCGATTTAGTGGATAAAACCATAGATTCTCGAATGGATTTGGCGGCCTCTTGCAAAGGTAGAATAGTTTTATTAATATTATCAAAAATCGGCCTTGTTATTTCAGCAAGTTTCTTTATTTGTTCACTATAAACAGATGTAAAATCACTAATATTCTTGAAATTATTCTCACTCACTTCTACTTCACCACCATCAAAATATTATGCAATCAGTTCCAATTTTAAAGTTTCTATATATTTTTTTCGCTTTTGGAAATCATCATTACTATACCAATTTAAAATCCATTTAGCTTTAGGACAGCAGTTTTTTATCCTAATAAAATATGGATAATCTATATCATTATATGAACACCCAATCACTTCAACAACATCAATTCCGATTAAGCTTAATTCATCAAACCAGCTCTTGTTTTCTTCAATAATACCCTCAACATCCTTATATGACTCTTGCAAAATTTCATATCCATTAAACTTTTTATTGTTATGCCCAAAAATAAGCTTTTCGCCAAAAAAATGTGCTCCTGCATATTTATGAATATATTTTATCTTGTCAAAACTAATGCCATATACAAAGCCTAGAGTATCAGTATAATTAAATGAAAAAAATCTATCTGTATCATTGAATTTATATTTAGGCTTCACATCATCATAAGCTATAGAGCATATCCATTTGCCTAATTCTTCTTTAATTTTATCAATAAGATTTTTACCAATCACATTATCAAATCCAAACAAATTATTTATTTTGTTCACAAATGCAATTGAAGGATGACCTAAAGCTGATTCAAAATCAGTCCACAACTCATCTTCCTCGTAAATTTCGTTCGCATTTAATATAGAAAATAATTTCATGTTGTGAGATTTTAAATAATCCTTGAAATGTATATACTTTGTAGGTAAATTATGCGCTATATCAAAACCATTACCTATAATATACAGTTTTCTCATTACATTAACACCTCCAAAAACTTTTATTACAATCTATTTCTAAATTAAAATCTTAAAATACTCTTTTAATCAAAATAACAGTTTTTTAAAAGAAATCATCAGTACTTGGTCCGATTGTGTCATCTGTTTCGATTGGATTGAACTCATTCAATAATTTATTCAATGATGTTAAATAATCTTAATAATTTGTATTTGATTTGATCATTAACTTATCATATATCTCTTCAAGACCACCAAGAACATAGAATGTTCCTCCATCTTTACCTTCGTTAATAGCAAATTCCCCTAAAAAGAATTCATAAATTTCACCAAACAAATCAACTTCGATATTTTCTGGGATATCTTTAAAAATCCTTATGACTCTAGATAAAAGTTCAGGTTCTTCTTCAGGAACTAATTGTCCGTACACTTCTTTTGGTAAAACACCTTTTAGTTTTTCATTTTCCTCTTCTATTGCTTCCATTGCTTTTTTTACTAGAGTCGCTTTTTCTGCATTATCTGGAGTATCATTGATATTATCAAAATAGCTTTAATAGTTGGAATGTATTTACCAGTTTCTCATCTATTTAATATTCATAAAAATCTCATCCACATTTTTTATAATCTTGTAGAAATTATACCATTTTTTAATTACTTTGTCGCTAATTTAAACTCATTTTTCTCAAAATAAAAACCTTTCGTTTTTATAGTTGATTTTCAAATACACTAAATGTCTTGAAAACTTTAAATTTAAAGCCTTAAAATGATAAAAATTAGTCAAAATATCCAAAAAATACCCTTTTTAAGCATTAAAAAGCCTTGAAACAGCGTTTTTACGGTATCAAAGCATTGCTTTCTATTTGATTGTAAGAAACAGTTTTAATACAATTTAGCACACCTACTTGTAATCGTTTAAAATTTAGCGTCCTTAATATTAAATCGTATATTTTATTATCACCTTTTAGCACCATTGTTTTTTGAAAATCATTTTCTTACTCTCTCATATACCATAAAATCACAATCTTATTATATTACTTCCCAATAACCAGAAACTTTATTTCCAATTCTAACTATCTTTCCGTCTTCTTTAAGTCTATCTAACGCCCTTTGCACAGTTCTAGCTGTTTTACCAACTTTTTGAGCTATTTCTTCTCTTGTATAAACAGGATTTTCTTTTAAAAGACGCAAAACTTCAAAATCTAATTTATTAACTCTTTTTTGTGCTTCTATAGTTACATCACTAGTGACATTTTTAGTGACATTTACAGTGGCATTATTTCTATGGAAACTGAATCTAAAACCAAATTCATTATTGTAATATTCATATTTAATATTATTGACAGCACATAATTCTAAAACTTTTCTAATTCCACTACCTTGAACTTCGACATTCTTAGAGCGATATAAAACATCTAATCTCATTAGGATTAAAATCAATGCCGTTTTTATCAAGTTCAAATGATAGCCTCGTTATTAATTCATTTGCTGCTTTCTCAGTAAAAGTAGCAAACAAAATTTCTTCAGGCTTAACGCCATAATTAACAATTAAATTAAGTGCTCTATTTATAAGCGTAAATGTTTTACCTGTTCCAGGACCGGCAACAATTAAAAGAGGGCCATTAAGACTATTAATCGCTTCAAGCTGTTGTTTATTTGCAGTTTTAAACTTCAATTTCACTTTAAAGTCACTCCTCATCAATTGTAATATTATACTTTTCAAAATATGGTTGTAATTTTCTTCTAGCTTTAATAGTTGGAATATATTTACCTGTTTCCCATCTATTTATAGTAGCAAAAGAAACATCTAGAAGTTTTGCAAATTCCTCTTGAGTCATTAACATTTTAAGTCTTAATTTTTTGACTGCCTCTTTATAAGTCATAAATACTCCTCATCCACATTTTTTATTCTTGTAGAAATTATAACATTTTTCTTGCTTTTTATCTATATGGAGCTTGGATTTTTCTCAAAATTGTCTCAAAATTCAAATCGTGTAAAATCGTGTAAATTTTTAGCACCCCTAGTCAAATCGTGTAGAATTTTAGCACCCTTGAGCTTAAATCGTGTAAAGTCAAAATAAAAAGCTGCCAATAAAGCCTTCAAATGAAGTCTACTAACAGCCTACAAAACTAATAAAATTCAATTTTTAAAGTAAAATATCGCATTTTAAACATAAATTCTGCTGTTTTTACAATAAAAAAGCCTGATAGCATTGTATCAGACCTATTCTACTATTATGGTGGACCGGCGGGGACTCGAACCCCGGTACAAAACTAACTAGCCTTCGCTTTCTACATGCTTAGCTTTGTAATTGATTTCATTTATATCTTGCTACAAGGCAAACATAATATAAACTAACCTTACTAAATTCATTCTAAGACTTAAGGTGGCAGCCTTAAAATATATCCTACTTAATAAACGTCTAGCTAACTACCATAGGAAAATAGCTAGGAGACGAGCTTGATTAAATTAGCAAGCTAATTGTACGCTAGCATTGCTGCGAGCGAATAAATTTGTGTTTGCGGTTAATTTAACCTCGACGTTTTTACATGCGTAACCATGGCATGCTTACAAATATTCATTAATCCTGGCGAATCCAAAACTGGCCCATACACGATAATTATAAATTAAAAAAAGAGAAAAATCAATAACGATTTATCTCTTTCATAGTCTTTTCAATATGACGCTTAGCATCTGCTTCTTTTAAAGCTTCACGTTTATCTCTTAAATTCTTACCCTTACATACTCCAAGGCTTACCTTTAAAAGACTTCCTTTAAAATATAAGCCTAAAGGGATTAAGGTCATTCCATCAAGTTTAATTCTATTTTGGAGCTTAATTATTTCTCTTTTATGAAGTAAAAGCTCCCTTGTTCTTGTTTCATCATGATTAAAAATTGTTCCCATATCATATTTTGCAATATGCATATTTATTATTTCAACCTTATTATTTCTAATCATAACATAGGCATCATTAATATTAACCTTATGAGCACGAATCGATTTTATTTCAGTACCAGTAAGCTTTATTCCTGCTTCAATCGTATCTTCAATAAAATAATCATGACGTGCCTTTCTATTTTCACATACCATATTATTTTGCATCAGTAACACCTGTCATTTTATCGTAATCTTCTTTTAAAATAAAATCAATCTTTCTTTGTTTTTTAGATGCATTAATATTTATTACCTTAACCTTATCACCAATATGATAAGTCTTAGCTGCAGATTCTAATGTCATATTAGCCTCGTTAAAATTAAAGTAACCATCTAAATTAGAAATATGAATTAATCCCTCAACACCATTATCAAGTAAAACAAACATACCAAATTTAGTTATTGAATCAATCGTACCTTCAAATTCCTCACCAATACGCTCTTCCATATAACTTGCCATTAGCATATCCATTACTTCTCGTTCACAATCAATTGCTTCACGTTCTTTAACAGATGATTTAACACTAATATCATGAACAATATCTGTATAATGAGCATATTTTTCTTCAAAATTTTCAGGATGAATAATTAAGGTTTTAATTAAACGATGAACCATCAAATCCGGATATCTTCTAATTGGTGATGTAAAATGACAATAATAATCCATCGCAAGACCATAATGTCCTAAATTTTTCTCACTGTATTTAGCCTTTGCCATCGCCCTTAGCATCATTTGATTTATAACACTATAGGATTCTTTTTTATCTTCTTTTACAAGATTCATTGCCTTTTGAATATCTTTTGGCAAAATTTTATTTTTAGGAACAATAACCTTTAATCCAGTTGTTTTTATCATATCAAAGACCTTTTTTACAGCTTCAAGCTTAGGATTTTCATGAACGCGATAAACACAAGGCAAATTTGAAATTGACATATGATAAGCAACTGTTTCGTTAGCAGCTAGCATAAAGTCCTCAATTAGCATCTCAGCCTTATCTCTTGTACGAAGCTCAAATGAAATAGGATGTCCATCCTTATCAAGGGTTGCCTTATATTCAGGAACCTCAAAATCAATTGCACCTTTTTTAACCCTTAAGCCTCTTAAAATATCTGATAGAGATATCATATCTAATATCATTGGATAAATATCTTGATATTTTTTTATTACCTCTTCATCATTATTAAGCATCTTATTGACATTGTTATATGTCATACGGTGAGTACTTTTAATTATTCCTTCATTTATTTCATAATTTAAAAGCTTACCCTTTAAATTAAATTCCATCTCGCAAGCAAGTACTAAACGATCAACACCCTCATTTAATGAACAAATACCATTTGATAACTTTTGAGGTAGCATAGGAATAACACGATCAGCCAAATAAACAGATGTTGCTCTAAATAAAGCCTCTTCATCAAGAGGATGACCTTCCTTAACATATTCAGATACATCTGCGATATAAACACCTAAATAAAAATTACCATTAGAAAGTCTTTTAACAGATACTGCATCATCAAAATCTTTAGAATCATCACCATCAATCGTAATAATTAATTCATTTCTAAAATCCTTACGATTAGGATATAAACTAACATCAACTGAATTAGGAATTGATGAAAGCTCTTCATTAACAGGTTCTGGAAACTCTTTATAAAAAGAATATTTTTCAGCTATTAGGGATATATCAATTCCTGGATCATTTTCATATCCTAATATTTTTTCAATATATCCCTCTGTTACAGCATCACTTAAATATTTAGTAATTTTAGCACTAACAATCGCGCCAGGAACAGCATTATTAAGATCTTCTTCTTTAATAAAGCACTTTACATCATAAGATGCATCATGACTTGCAACAAAATAAAATATGCCTTTTTTATTCTTTTTTTCAATTAATTTGCCAAATACATGGGTATTCTTTCTTTCAAGAACCGAAATTACACAAGCATTATCTAAAAAATCATCAGACGTTTTAGGTAAAACATAAAAATCAACGATATCACCATTTGCAGCATCCTTAGTATTAAAGGCATCTACATAATAATCGGCATCTTCTCCATCAACATGAATAAACCCAAATCCTCGATCTTTTATTTGGATAACACCTTTTTTTCTTAAATAATAACGATTATCAAATTTATAAACATAACCATCTTTTTTTAAAACTGTAAGTATATCTTCTACATCAATTCTTTTTATACCAGTCGCTTTATTAATATCTTTTATCGTATGAACATAAGGCTTAGACAAAGCCTCTAATATTTCTTCCTTCATATAAGCTCCTCCTAAAAAAACAAGGATTTCATTATGAAATCCTTATAAATTACATATAAATGCAAGCCGCAATAATAATTAAAACAAAGAATGCAACTGCAAGAACTAAAGTAGCACGCTCAAGAACTAAATCAATACCACGTGTTTTTTGATTTTTAAATAAATCTGTCTTACTTCCACTAAAAGCGTCATTAATATCATCCTTTGAATTTTGCATCATAACAATAACGATTAAAAATAATGAAATTACTAATATAAACCAATCTATAACATGCATAAGGAATACCTCCATTATCGAATTTCCATATACTATAATTTTATCATAAACTGATATACATATCAAGTCTGTTTTTTTAATTTTTATCACAACTCACTTAATTTAAAGTTTACATATATTATCTAGCTATTGTATAATATATATACAATATATAATAAATATTTAGTATTTTTTATAATTATTGGAGGTTTTTATGGACAAAAATGAAAATCAAATAGCCGAAAATTTATATGAATTACGTCGCCATGGAAATCATAATTTTCCTTTTGCAATTTATAAAAATCATTTTTCAAAAAATAAATTACAATATATTTCCTTGCATTGGCATCCCGAAATTGAAATAATATATATTGATAGTGGTTCTCTTGAGGTTGTTGTTAATGAAAAAAAATATACTTTAAAAGAAAACGAAGCAATGCTTATAAATTCATTAGAGCTTCATGGTACAAATATGATTGAAGAATGTGTTTGGCATGCCATTTTATTTAATCCCAAAATTATGTATGGCTTTGATGATTCAATCATTAAAAATAAATTTTTTAATAATTGTCCCTATCATAATTTAATTCTTGATAATACTTATGCACCATACATTAAAGAAATATTAAATTCCGATTCTAAATCAAAGATTTACGAGATAAAAATAATCAAAAATTTATTTTCAATTTATGAAAATGTCTATCAAAATATTGATATTAATTTAATTACTAGTTCTTCGGCTATTAATAATTTTAAGGTTAAAAAAATTCTTGATTTTATTAATGACAATTATAATCAAAAAATTAAAATTGACCTTTTAGCTAAAGAGCTTGGAATTTGTAGAAGTGAAATTTGTAAACTCTTTAAGAATGAGCTTCATACTACTTTTACAGAATATTTAACCAAATTAAGAATTGAAAAAGCAATTGAACTTTTAAATTCAAGTGAAGCAAATATTACCCAGATAAGTGAAATAGTGGGATTTAATAGTTCTTCTTATTTTAGCGAAACATTCAAAAAATTCTACAATATAACCCCTTTAGAATATAAATATCAAAATTCGAACAAAAAAGACTAGCCAAAACTAGTCTTTTTCTTATTAATTAAACTAATTACTTTTCAATATTGTATAAGCTCTTTAGACCCTTAAATTGAGCAATTGAAGCTTCACCATATTGATTTAATTGATCTTCAATACGTAATAATTGATTATACTTAGCAATTCTATCTGTACGGCTTAATGAACCAGTCTTAATTTGACCAGCATTAGTACCTACAACGATATCAGCAATTGTAGTATCTTCAGTTTCACCAGAACGGTGAGAAACTACAGCTGTATAACCAGCACGCTTAGCCATTTCAATAGCATCAAAAGTCTCAGTTAAAGTACCAATTTGGTTAACCTTAATAAGGATAGCATTAGCAACACCCATCTTGATACCTTTTTCAAGACGCTCAGTATTAGTAACGAATAGGTCATCACCTACAAGTTGAACATGATCTCCAAGCTTTTCAGTTAAATACTTCCAGCCTTCCCAGTCGTCTTCAGCAAGACCATCTTCGATTGTCTTAATTGGGAACTTCTCAGTTAGAGGAATATAGTAGTTATCAACCATTTCCTTAGAAGTAAATACACCCTTATCAGCCTTTAGTGTATACTTACCTGTTTCTGTATCATAGAATTCAGATGCAGCAACGTCGATACCTAAGAATATATCCTTACCAGGTACGAATCCAGCAGCCTTAATAGCTTCACAAACAAGTTCAAATGCTTCTGTATTTGAAGTTAATTTTGGAGCATATCCACCTTCATCACCAACAGCTGTATTATATCCCTTAGCCTTTAAAATCTTCTTTAAAGCATGGAATACTTCAGCACCATATCTTAATGCTTCCTTGAATGATGGAGCACCAGCAGGTAAAATCATAATCTCTTGGAAATCGATGCAGAAATCAGCATGAGCTCCACCATTTAAAATATTCATCATAGGTAGAGGTAATTGTTTTGCATTGAATCCACCAAAGTAATTATAAAGTGAAACACCACAGTATTCAGCAGCTGCTCTTGCACAAGCCATTGAAACACCAAGCATAGCGTTTGCACCAAGCTTTGACTTATTCTTTGTACCATCAAGCTCAATCATAGTCTTATCAATTAATAATTGATCACGAACATCAAGACCAATAATCTTGTCAGCGATAATATCGTTAACATTAGCAACAGCCTTAGTAGTACCCTTTCCTAGGTAACGAGACTTGTCACCATCACGAAGCTCAAGTGCTTCATGAACTCCAGTTGATGCTCCAGATGGAACTAAAGCACGTCCAAATGAACCATTTTCAGTTGTAACCTCAACCTCAACAGTTGGGTTTCCACGAGAGTCTAATACTTCTCTTGCATAGACATTAGTAATATATGGCATAAAAACACACTCCTTAATTAATTATATTATAGTTTTTTTACCACAAATATTATACACTAATTATTTTTAAAAATAAATATATATTTCAACAAAAAATTTAGTCTGTTAATTGAAAAAGTAAATTCCGCTATGAATAGTAGAAAC